>Ga0307503_10000014_pt1 | contig 207312 bp, 209 predicted proteins | sample 17_S_MG_FD_194514 | JGI IMG/M metagenome (GOLD analysis project Ga0307503, IMG submission 194514) | Soil microbial communities from Populus trichocarpa stands in riparian zone in the Pacific Northwest, United States - 17_S | ecosystem: Environmental > Terrestrial > Soil > Riparian zone >... | reverse complement strand
CGTTAGCGTGAATCTTCATCCGGTCATCTCCTTGGTGCTGGTGGCTTCGACACCTCCAGCCTCCAAGGAGACCCGGATGAACAACGTGCTTAGGAATTACATCTAGTGCCCAAAATGGAGGCGATATGCGGGGGTGGTTTGATTTTCCCCCGGGAAGGCCAACCTGCCGAAGTGCAGGGGAATCGAAGCGAAGCGGCTGATGGGATTCGAACCCACGACCTTCTGCATGGCAATTAGGGAGGTCACCGGCAACCTTTGATCGCCAATCAGGGCGATTTACAGGGATTTTGTGATTGGCGAGGTCGGGAATGCCCGACATAAATATGCGCGGATATGCCCCGATATGCAGCGGTTCGGGCACTTCTAGCCAGAAGTGCCCGAAACCTAGAGAGAGGGTTCGATCAGCCCGCAGGTCGGAGGAAACCGACTATGGTCGATATCCCAAGACAAACTGAGGAGGATGCCGTCATGTATGTACGCGCCGTTAGGTTCACCGACGTTTCTGCCGAGCGGATGCAGGAGCTTCTTGCCCGCATCGAGGAGTCCGACGGGCCACCCCCCGGCGTGCCTGCCAAAGGTCTCAAGATCTTGTTCGATGACTCGCAGGGAACGGCGGTGGTCCTTCAGTACTTCGAGAGCGCGGAGGACATGGAGGCAGGCGCTCAGGTGTTCAGCGCAATGGATCCCTCGGAGACGCCCGGCACGCGTGCATCGGTTGACATGTGCGAGGTGAAGCTCGAGCGAACACTCCCCTGAATCGTTCGCGATTTTCGGGCGCTTCCTCTCAGAAGTGCCCGAAATCCGAGATGGCGGCTTGATCCCAGCCACCGAGGCCAAATAAGAGCTTTCTAGGTCGCCGTTCCTTCCTTCGGACCGCCGGGATCGTAAGACTAGCGCCGAACCCAACCCAGCCACATGCAGGACATTCTCGAAAAGCGGCTGATGGGATTCGAACCCACGACCTTCTGCATGGCAACTAGGCCCGTCTCCGGAAACTGGGCGGCGGCGAATGTAGCGACTTGCAGGGGTTTAGTAGCGGCGCGACAGGACGACCGCAATCAGGAAATACGTGCGGATATGCGCCGATATGCAGCGATTTGGGAACTTCGGCGCGAAAGTGCCCGAAATCAGAGGTGGCGGTTTGATTTTCCGAGCTGCGAAGTGTCCGGCCGATAGCAATACGGAAATCGACCCGAGACTCGGACTGGGAGTCGGCCGCGAACGAAACTTAGGAGCGCCGAAAGACGCGGCCTGAGTGCCAATGGCTGAAAGGCCGATCGCCAATAGGCTCAACGTGGCACGACCGTAGCCTTGAAATGCAACTGCTCGTTGAACTCGACTCCCGCGCAGTTGCCGTGCGGTGTGAAGCCCCCGAAGTCCCCGATGTCAACGCCCCCAAGGGTGATTCCGTCTTCGAGCACGCGTTTCTTGATCGGCGCTGAGGAGACCGGGCAATCCGGCTCACGGATCCAGGGACCCGGGGGGTGGCTCCAGACTTCGGTCGAGCCCGGCTGCGGGATCAGCGCGATCGGGCGCCCGTCGGCACTGTTGATCGTCGCCGTGCCGATCAGCGCCTCGCCTTCCCAGAGCGATCCGTAGAGGCGCATGAGGATGTAGCGCCCGCGCCGGCGCGGCTGGAAGGCGACTCGGAGGTGGCCGGTGAATGCGACGGTGCCCTGGTTGTCGAGCAGAGTGGTGAAGGTGACCAGATCGCCGACCCGCACGCTGCCGGTATTGAGCGTGTCGGAATCGGTCCTGCCTTCGATGCCGAAGGTCGGAGTGGTGGTCCCGAATTCCGCCTTGCCGGGGAAGCTCCAGCCGGCCCCGAACTCGACCAGCACCCGCTGCCCGCTCTCCAGAGGCCCAACCGGGAGGCGGTCCGCCCAGCGCTGATAGGGGCTGCGCAGCTCGACCGGCGTCACGTAGCTGCTGGTTCCGGTTTCGCCTCTCACGGTTCGCAGCAGATCGCCGTCGGGATCCGAGACCCGTGCCCTCACCGTCCGGCCGCCGGTCTCAATCTGGAAGTCTTCAACCTGGTTGGTCCATGGATGGAAGTGGACCCAGGGGCTGTTGAGGAGCACCGCTCCATTCGCGGCCGCGACGAGCAGCCTGACCCGGTAGTCGCCGACCGCTTCGGGGTCCTGCTCATAGTTCGTCCAGAGGACCAGCGGGTAGCTCGTGACCGGCGCCTTGTTTTCGAGGGTGAGGGCGAGCGCGAGGCGGTCGGTGGGATCGGCCCTTATGTGGGTGGCCCAGCGGTCGTCGTAGCTGCGGTTGGCCACCCGGAGGCCGGCTGAGAGGTTGTAGCGAGTGTTGGTGGCCATTTCCTCGGAGGCCGCTTCGGCACGACCACCCGTCGAAGGGCGATCAGGACCGGAAACACTCGATCCATCGCGCTCTACCTGTGCGATGAGGAAGGCAACCATGGCGATCGCGAGGAGGGCCAGTGAGGCGCCGAGGAGAACACGGCGACTGTGCCCTTGCACCCGGCTTCGATCCAAGGCGTGGCTCTCTCGCTCCTGTGGTGGCGCACTTGCCGGGGGCAGTCCGGTCCAACTCCTGCCGGTCGTCTGGGGCGGGCCGGCACTCTTCGGCTCACCATATTGGCGGCTGAGCAAGGTCAGGATCACGGCTGCGGCGAGAAGAAAGGCGCCAGCGGCAAAGACGAAGCTCCAGGGCGTCGGCAGATGGAGGAGTGCTGAGAGGAGCGCCGTTACCACGGCACCGCCCCCGAGCGACCAGAGCCATTGGGTCAGGCTGGCTGCGTTGAGGCCGTGCCACAACCAGGGACCGATCTCTTTCGCTTTCGGCGCTCGCACGAGTGGAGCGTAGTCACTGAAGGTCAGACGGCAAGTGGAGCCCAGCTAGTCGCCAGAGGGAAGCCGATGCATCGCATCAAGTCGCGTAATTCTTAGGCCAAAGCGGGGACGGGCCGAGGAGGTCTCAGCGCGAGGCGGGCTACGCCCCGGCCCGCAGACTAGATGGGACGGTGGGCCAGGTCGGCTGTCAAGTCCTGCGGACTCGGTGCGCCGCGAGTGCGAGGAAGCCCAAGGCACTTTTCCTTCGGCCGGCCATGTGATCGAGGACTAACATCAAAATTTACGTGATGGTTCTCGTTTAAGGGTGTTGTCCTCATCGCATTTTCATTCGGAGAGATCTTTAGGCTGTCCCATGGACACGTTTGAGCTCTTGAGCCTTGGTCGAAACCTCTTTCCTCGCCTCGTGCCGGTTGTCGTCGTCCTCGCCCTCATCTTCGCGCCGAACTTCAGCGCCGGCCTGATACTGCGGGCCGCGGAGTCGCGGGCTCAGCAGATCACATCGATGCTTGGTCACGTCTTACGAGCGCCGCTTGAGCACCAACGTCGTCATAGGCCCTCGCACTAAGGCCTCGCTCTCCACCCGGCTGCCGGACCTACACTTCTTCGATGGACTCCGGTGGGTTCGGATGGAGCTGGGATGCGCTGGTGGCGATCGGGACCATCGGTCTCGCGGTAGGGACCTTCCTACTCGCGTTGAGCACCCGCGCAACAGCAAAGGCCACGGCCGAAGACGTGCGGTCTCAATGGAGACCGGCGGTCGGCCCGGGCGATGACGCTGTCGTGAGTGCCGAATTCGACGGAGAGGTGTTGAGCGCGACAGTTCGAAATGTTGGTCGCGGCGCTGCCTTCTTTCTCGAGCCCGCACTTGGACTGAATGGGTCCTACTACCCCGCGGAGGTTCCAAAGGTGGGTAGAGAGGGGAGGAACCTGGCGATCCTCCGGCCGAATGAGGAGCTCCCGATCTATTTCGCCCTCAACAATGACGAGGAGCCGTCAGCTGAGGCAGAGCTCCTGATCGACTACGCAGATGTGAATGGCCGGCCCTACTCAACTCGCTTCGTCCTTCGCCATTTCAGCGGGGACTCCCCAGGAATCATCTGGCGCATGTATGAGATCGAGCTCTCAGACAATCGCGAGAGGATCCCGTGGAAGCCTTGGACATGGGAGCCCAGCAACCGCCGGGAGTGGGTCCGTCAGAAATTGAAGCGTCCCAGCGCTAGCTAGCCGGGCCGTGAGACCAGCCCGAGCGACGAGGCGGCGGACGATGGCTACGTCTATGCGTGGCTCTGGAAGGACCTTGCTCACCTCAAGCTAGTCAAAGGCGGGCTTCCCGAGGCGCACTACAAGACCATTCCGTAGCACCACTATGAGGAGGGGTTCGTCGACAGCGGCGATACTCGACCTCACGCCTACTCAGTCCAGGGAAGACCGAAATGGCGGGCGAGAGGATCACGCTCTCGCCATGTAGCTAGCAACGTGTCGATTTCATCGCGGCCGTCCGGCGAGCGGTGCGAAATGTCGGCGAACACATTGATGAGTATGCGATCGAAAAGGGTCGAGACCGCAGCGTGAATCGGCTGGCCCTACAAGCCGGCAGCTTCGACAACGTGGCGCTGGATTGGCTTGGCGGGCGACTCGATGCCGACGAGGCGCTTGTAGCCGCCGAAGCTCTGCATAGCGCGATCAAGGCGGCCTCCTAAGCCGCCTTCAATGGGCGATCAAGCCTCGAAAGGCTGACTCCTATCCCCGCACTCTCCCAAGAGGCTCACTTGCTTCGACCCCAGACCCTTCACGACCCATCGCTTGTTGGGATTGGAAGCTCGCGAACGCGCAGGCGATCTCTCGTGAGGCTCACGATCGCTCCCTTCTTCAGGTCTTCGGCGATCTGCGGCAGGTTGGCCGCTATCAGCTCGGCCTGCTCGTTCGGGCGCAGATGATCAGCCGAGCGCAATAGCAGGACGGATGGCGACGCCAATGAGCCCAATGCCAGCAGTGCCCCGAAGTCGGAATCCGCCGTGAGCAGGATGCGTTCCTCTTTCGCCGCGGCCTGCAGGATCTCGGGGTCGGATGCGGTCAGCAGCCCGATGTCCCTGACATGATTCGCCTCATGCCCCGCTTCTCTAAGAAGCCGTGCAACCTCGGGCGAAAGGTTCGCGTCAAGGAGCAGCTTCACGCTGCTGGGGCAACCACTGCCAGCTCACGCTCTTGTGCAGCGGCAGCTGCATATTCGAGCGCGGCAAGGACATCCTCGCGTTCCAGGTAGGGATAGTCGGCCAGCAGCTCGTCAATGCTGGCGCCAGCGGCAAGCTGACCGAGCACTGCGCTGACGGTCACGCGGGTGTCGCGGATGCTGGGCAGGCCGCGCATCCGGTTTGGGTCGACGGTGATTCTCTCCTGAGTCATAGGGCTAGGGTACCTCGCCGTCCGCCCGTTACTGCAGCCGCGGGATCAATGCAAGGCGGAATCACCGCCAATCCCCGCGCATCCGGGCGGTTCCAGGCACTAATTCGCATTAGTGCCCAAAATGACGGCGATATGCGGGGATGGTTCCATTTGGTTTCGGGCTTCAGCGCCGAAACCAATCCGCCCACGTGCAGGGCATTCGCGAAAAAGCGGCTGAAGGGATTCGAACCCTCGACCTTCTGCATGGCAACTACGCTGGCTTCAACCGACTCCCGTGCCACAACCAGCCGATTTGCAGGAGATTTACGGGCGGTGCAACCGACGCCCGCCGCCGTCGATACGCGCGGATGTGCGGCGATGTGCGGCGATGTGCGGCGATGTGCGGCGATGTGCGGCGATGTGCGGCGTTTCGGGCACTTCTGGCCAGAAGTGCCCGAAACTGCCAGCCGCGGTTCCAACGTCTGAAATTTGGAGTCAGGCGCTCTGGGACTTCCCCCGACCCGTGCGCTCACCAGGTGCTGATCCGACGCTCGGCCAGCCGCCTTTCCCGCAGCACGCCGGTTTCTCCTCGCGCCGCCGCCCCACCGCGCCGATCGCAAACGTCTTCGAAAGCTCGGCATAGAAGGCGCGGCTATCGTGACGGCCGACTGCGACGACGATGGCGATGCCGGGCTCAAAGGTGGTGATCACTCGCCAGTCGTCGACCAGTCGCCTGCAGCAGTACTCCGAGTAACCACCGTCCTCGGCGCCCAGCAGCCGGTAGCCGGCGACCCTGCAGCCCTGCTTTCGCAGTTCGGTCTCAAAGGCCGCGTAGCTCCTGCGTGCCGCGCCCCGCAATCGCTCGATCACGGCCGCCGCCGCTGGCGTCGCCCGCAGCGCGAAGTCCTTGCCCGCCATCGCGGTGGACCTTATTCAGCGCTCGATCAGCTTGCCGTGCCGCAGCTGCTCCACGCCCTCGCGCGCCCATTCCTGCCCGAGCAGGTCGCGGTCGTGAAGGAAGGCGGCGAGCGCCTCGCTCCAGCGTCTCGACGGGTAACTCTCGCGGACCGTGTCCAGCACCCGCTCAACCTCGATCACGCTGCGCTGGGTGACCTCCACCGGCTTGTGATCCTCAACCCGCTCCAGCAGGCCCTCCGCGAGCCACTTGCGAACCGTCGGCTCGCTCACCTCTAGCCGCTCAGCCACCTGGGCGACGGACAGGCCTCCCGGCAGGTCGAGCGCTTTCTGGACTCGTGCGCTCAGCGCCTCCACCCGTTCGAGCACGTGCTCGAGCTCCGACTTCGAGCGGGAGACGGTACGCAGCTCGGAGACTGCGTCGGCAAGCTCTTCGGCCTCTAGCCGTGCGAGCGCGGCACGTCGTCGCAGCTGCGTGGGAGCGGTACTGGAAGACATGAGCGAAGGCTAGCAGATCGTTTCGGAAATAGCTATCGTTTCCGTAACGAAATCGCCCCGCACGAGGTCGAACTCACTCAGCCGGAGCGCCCATCGCGTCGAGATCGCGGGACTACTCGGCCGTGCGACGATCGCTCTCGGCGCGACGCTCCTCGACCAACCACCTCGCCCAGCGGGTCGCCGACGTGATCGCCTACCTGGCCGCGCTCCCAGCCGACGTCGTCCTCCGCGCCGTGACCAAGGGCCCGTTCGCCCGCCGCCGCCACGAGGAATCGGGCAAGCCACGGACTCAGTGAACGGCCGGTCCGATCGCTGAGACAAAGCGCGAGTGTCCGGTGACGAAGGCAACCAACTCCAGAGACTCGGGCTTACATGCCTCAGCCCACGAGACCTGATGCCCCATTTCGCTGAGGATCTCGACCACGCTCACGCGCCTGAACTCACGACTCAGGTCTCGCGTTTCGGGGTCCCGGCAATATCTGTCCGTTTCCAACAAGGCCTCCAGGAAGAACGTGAACCGGTCTACGAGATCCGCGTCCATTTCCCGCGGACGATCCCGCCCGTTGAGTAGATCGCTGAGGTCCCTTCGAAGCTGATCGGAGACGAGGTTTTCCCAGTCGAAGCGGTGCCCGATCAAGAAAGCCAGGCCGTCAACCCTGAGCCGCCAGCCAAGAGGCAGCGCGAACGCCCAGCTGCACAGCGGCTCGACCGCCACCAACCCGGCCCTGACAGCAGACGCGAAGTCCCCTATTCCGGCGATCCCCTTGGACCGACGGGCCGGGAGCAGCCCATACATCTCCTCGGCAACCTTGCGTTGCGCGTCCAGCTGAGCCGCAAGCTCGGCGGCACGCGCCGCCTCGGCTCGATCCGCTGCCCGATCGGCCTTGACCCACCGACGATTCTGCGAGGCGATGCCGATCGCCACCCCCGCCGCGAAGACCGCGCATGCAACCGGGATCAGGGGCAACCACATGCCAGGATTGTGCTCCCCGTCGTCGCCGGTGTCTACCTATTTGGAATCGCCAGCGATTCTCAACAGAAGACGGAGCGCGTCGAGGATGTCGGGTTCGAGCTGAGCTTCGCGCGATACAACGCGCTGAGCCAGCTCGCTGACAGCTCCGGGCTCGAGCAGAGAGTCGAGGACCTTTTCCGGAAAGAAAGGGTGACCCGTCCAGCACCTGAGGAATGCGTCCTGCATCTCTACGTCGGCCACCAGTTCTCCAACGGCGCTGCGCCCATATCCGGGCTCCGTTGCAACGCGAGACAAAAGAGCGAGGAGATTTCTCTCCTGAGCCAACTCCACGCCGTTGGAACTGACGATCACCTCCACGAGCTGCCTGCTCTCGCGGGCCTGTCGCTCAAGGTCGAATAATTCCGGCCCAGGCAGATGTTCGAAACGCGTGGGGGCGAAAAAACTGCTCAAGAGCAGGTCCTTTGCGCTCAGGTTGGGTGCGAGCACAACCATTTCCTCCACCACCGGCACCTGATCACTCAGCTCCTGGGCGGCAACCAGATCCTCGATGAACCACATCACGCGCCTCACGGGGTTGATCTCCAGCCAGCGCGAAGGGCGAAACGGCGGGAACCTGTCTCGATGGAGCAGCGTCTCGGTGGCAACACCCGGGACGTCGATCCGCGACACCTCGGCCAAGCGGGCGCGCAGATGGCGCAAGAGCGCCGGAAGACGAGCCTCCTCGGTGCCGCGCAACACCTCCGCGAAGGCCCTACGGTCGCCGAGCGCCTGCACTGCTCGATCCACGTCAGCGTGAGAGATCGCATCATGGTCGAGGGAGGAGTACAGGTAGGTCGCGAAGACCGAGCGTGCGGCGACCCGCCGGCGCTCCTCGCCGTCACCGAGCCCGTCGTCGCGCCACTCCCGCACCTGTGCGGGCGACTCCTCCCGCAGGAGCCGGTCGGCCTGCGGAAAGAGCGCATTGAGGATCGTGCGCGAGGCACGCGGAGCGGCTGAAGCGTCCAATGCTGCTTGCAATCGAGCCCGTGCGACATCGGCGTTCCCGCCTCTCGGAATCTGCATCTGGTACTGCTGGCTCGACACGATGTCGATCAGATCGCCGAGAGCTTCGTGCAGGGCCGGGTCGAAAACTCGTAGGGCCTCCAATCCGAGCACGTCCATCGTCGCAACCTCACCCTCCGCAGTGCTGAGGGCGAGCGTGACCGCGTTCACGTACCTGCGACAGTCCCGAACGGTGCGTAGAAAGGGAACGATTCCCTCGTCGAAGATTCGTGCCCACTCGGTTTCCTCGAATGCAACAAAGCGCTCCTGTGGGATGGCCTCGTCCAGCCAACGAGTCAGCAGGGCACTGAGCTGCTCGCGCGACGCCCGGGGCATCGAGAGTGGCACCTGGACGATCTTCTCCAAGTACTCTCGCCCGTCCTCGCGGGACGCAACGCTCAGCGCGGACTCCACACGCTTCTGCTCGTAGGCGAGGAGGTAGGTGACCCGAGGCAGGTCCCCGACCAGCTTGACGAGCCGGATCACCTCGATGATCTCATCGGGGCGAAGGCGATCGAGGTCGTCGATGACGACGAGAACGCGAACCGACGACCGACGGAGCCGATCGGCTACCCGGTCCCGGCGCTCGATGGCCGACCGGGTCCGCGCACCCCGAAGGCGGGCGGGCACCTGAAGAAGCCCTCCCGTAGGTCCGACGACCGCTTCCGCGAGCGGCGAGAGCGCCGCTCCGTAGTCGGCAAGGCCCTTTACAAGCGACTTGACCTGCGCTCCGAGCTGCCGGCCAAGTTGAACGGTCAGCTCCTGAAAGAAGCGCGGCAGCAGCTCGTCGACGTTTGCGAACAGCCAAGGCTCGAAATGGACGATCGCGAAGTCAGCCGCGAGATCCTTCGAGGCCAGGTTCACGACCGAGGTCTTGCCCGACCCCCACGGTCCCGTGAGGCCAATGACGAAACCCTGATCCTGCGGTGCTGCTCGCACCTGGTCCACGAGATAGGCGGCGAAGGGAGCCCGCCCGAGGAAGTCCTCCTCCCCTCGGGTGATTGGTGCGTCGCCCTGAAGAAAAGGTGCCATCGCGGAGATTCAAGCAACAGCTGGTACTCAGGGGTACCTTGCCGCTTAAACCGGGTCAGGCCCGGCAGAATCGCGATTGCTAGCCCGGAGCCTCGCCCTCTTGGCCAGATTGCTACTGAGAGCCAGGCACCCATAGCGTGGCCGCGTCAGCTTCGTTGCGGGCGCGATCCTGTTCCAAGGCCACCTTGGATCGCAGATCGAGGGGTAGCGGCGTATGAGCAGCATTCGCGACTCCCCGCCAGACGAACTTGCTCTCCGTTTTCTGCTCATAGGCGCTGATCCGCTTTACCGCTTTCATGAAGGAAGGCAGCGATTTGACGCGATGCTCGTAGGAGCGCCAGTAGGAAGCGGGGAAGAGCATCGCCGGACTCTAACCCCACCTCGAAGCAGGAAGTCAAACAAGCAGTTACATATTTCCGCACCGATAGTTCATATAGACATCCTCGCTCCAGCGGTAATAATCCACTCTCTCGTGGAGGTGATGGATCTCGAACGGCAGAAGGACATCGCCTCGCACATGCACGAGGTCGGGAACCTGACCGATCCGGCGCTGCAGGCGATCGCCGCGCTTGCCGAACAGCTCAATGGCCAAAAGGTGATGCCGGTGGTGGGTGCCGGCGCCTCCTACGACTGCGGGATGCGACTCGCCGGAGAGATTGCCGTTGATTTCCTCAGCGCCTTTGAAGCCAGCGCCGATCTCGGCCCGCTCGACTCCAACCTCGATCCAGGCAACCTCGTCGACATAGCCGAGGGAATCCTCAGGCAAAAGGACCAGAGCAGGGTTGTTGCCGAGCTCGGCATCCCCGAGGATGAGCTGTGGAAACCGTCCGAGACGATGGGGGATCACTTCTGCGTCTTCTGCGTCCTGGCGCGCATGGTGCGCGAGGGCCTGCTCGACAAGAGCATGGGCTTCAACTACGACTGCGGCGGGGAGGCCGGCCTCGACTCCGAAGGCTTCGTCTACGAGGAAGCGACGCCGGGAGAAGAATGGCCGGACCATGCCACGGTGATCGCCGATGGGGAAATGGTGAAAGACACCGAGCAGGACGGGGCATTCACCCTCTACAAGGCCCACGGTTGCGCCCAGCGCTATCGCCACGTCGCGAAGACAGACGAGCCGAAAGCCGCCGAAGCGATAGTGATCTGTCGCAGCCAGCTCCATGACTGGGTGACGAAGGCCGGCTGGAGCAGGAAAAAGTTCAACTCCTTCGCCGAGGACCACATCCTGGTCCTGATCGGATTCTCAGCCCAGGACCCGAAATTCTCCAAGGAGCTGCGCCCGATCCTCGATGAGGTTCACACCCACCGCGAGGGCAACGGGACCCCTCGCGTCGTCGTGATCGATCCCCACCCCGACACGGAGATCCTCGAGGAGCTGATCGAGGCCGGCTACGGAGGTAAGGACCCGCTCGACGGCGTCTTCGCGCAGGTCGGCACGAAGCCGTCGACGATCACCGCCGCGATGATGGTGCTCTTGGCCGAGATGCTTGCCATCAGGCTCGAGCCGAAGCTGTCCGAGGCGGGGCTATCCCTGCCAACCGACCTCGATCAGAAGCTGGGAGCGCTGCTCGTCAGCCTGCCGGCGATGGCGCGCTGGTACTACCTGCTGAAAGGGCCGGGCGAGGACAACTTCATGCAGCGCACTAACGTGATGGCTCAGCGCGGATATGTACCGCTCACCCAGGATCCGCCGATGAAGAAAGTGGCTGTGAAGCTGACCGCTACGCGAGCGAAGTTGCGTGAGAGACTGGGTCTTGAGGATTTCGAGACCAGCGAGGAAGTGATGGACAGCCATGGGTTTATCATCGACGCTGGGAGGGCTCGGGCGCTGATGCCGGTGGGGATCGAGCATGAGGAACTGAAGCGGATCTGTGGAATCAGATCGGGGTTGGAGACGATCAAGGAGACGCTGGCGGCACCGAGGAACCTCGACCTGATCCTCATCTCCGGCGACGGCGCCACCCTGCGTGGTGTCAGCTTGGACAGCGGTGAGGGGGTTGACCTTGAGTAACGCCACAACGCTCATCCTCGAGCGGCTCGCGAAGCTGGACTTCAAGTTCCATCACGGTAAAGCTGCCCCGTTTGGCGAACCGCTGCCGCTCGTCACCGGCATGGCCTGGGACGAAACCACCGCCCAGGTGGCGCTGATCGCCGAGACGAATGGGAACGCCGACGTCGCCCTCTGGCGCCAGCTCTTGTTCGCGGGGTCGGGAATCAGGCACCAGCTCGCGGGGGACGGCCCGTCGGCGTTCGGCACGCCACTGATCCTTGCCATCGTCGACGACGATCAACAGGGGGTGGTCAGGGCGCTTGCCGAGGACCTGATCAAGAGCTACGCGGTCTTCAATCGCGTTGACCTGAACATCCTCACAAAGGAGCACGTGGCCGACCCGGGGCGCGTCGATGACGCCCTTGCTCCACTGCTTCCCAGGTGCCGTTCTCTGCTAGGGCAGGAGATCTCGAGGGGCGAGGTCCAGAAGTTCTGGAGCGTCCTCCGCGACGAGGTGGAAAAGGCAGCTCAGGGGCTCGACGGGCGCTTCGGGGACCGCCGGAGCGAAGCAGGACGGCGCGCGGCGGATGCGTTGATCGGCGACAGCGCCGACGCACCCCAGCTTCCCGTGCCCACACCGATCTCCTCGATACTGCTCAAGCATTTTCGGTCAGTCAGGAAGATGCCGATTGATTTCGCCCAGATGAACGTCGTCTACGGGCCCAACGGCAGCGGTAAGACCACGATCGTCGAGGCGATGGAGCTGGGCTGGGCGGGAACCTCACAGCGGGTTCCCGAGGACGTCGAAGCGGACGACTATGCGAAGCACCTGCCGACCGACGGTGAGGGCTCATTCGCGCTGACGATCGACGGGCGAACGGTCTCCGCGGTTTCCGACACCGAGGGGGCCGAGCTGGCGCGCTGCGTCCTCACTCACGAGGCTATGTCGGAGCTCGTCTCCGAAGCCCCCGAGGAGCGGTTCGACGCGCTGCTCAAGGTCACCGGCCTGGAGATCCCAGACCTGAAATCGCGCACCGGGCGGCTGATCGACGAGACGAAGGAACGAGTCGACAGGGTGTTCCAGGCGGCGGGAATCGATCCTCCGCGCACCAAAAGCACGGCCGGCCTGGGCCATCTCCACAAAAAGCTGAAGAGCGGATTCTTGAAGGAATTCATTGACCTACCCGAGCTGATCACCATTGAAAAGTCCTTGGCCTCCGTGTCCCAGGGGAGGTTCATCTCACATGACCAGAGCGCCACCGAGGCGGTGGGTGAGCTCCTCGGTAGGGCGGACACGCTGGTCGCCGAGGTGTTTAACGGCGGGGCCGGCGACGAGACGATCGCCGCTGCCCTCGACGCGGCGAACTCGGCCGTCGCCGAGCTGCTGACAGCGCGAACGGAGCTCGCCACTTCATGCAGGCGCCTGGTCCAGGCGCTCGCCCAGCGCGAAGCTCTGACCGCCGAAACGTCTCCGCTGGCTGACGCCGACGAAGACCAGGATGCTCCGATCAGCGTCGGATTGGCGACGAGGTGGCTGGCCCACTCCGAAGAGCTCTCCAAATCCGCCGAACGGTTCAAGGACGAGTCCCTCGCCATCGACAGCGAGGACTGGTCAAGCCGCTTGGCAGAGTACGCGGAGGCCCTCCAAAAAGCCGCCCACATTCCGCCCGTAAAAAAACTGCGACAGCTGAGCGAGCCGCGGGGCCGTCCCGCCCTCGCCCGGATCCCGGAGGAGATCGACGAGGGCCTGTTCCGCGCGGTCGGTTTTCGCACGCCGACCATGGATCCGGAGGTCCTGCCTCCGCTCCGAGAGCTCGCTTCGACCCTGCAGGAGCACGTGGAAGGCCTGCAGCAAATCAACACCAAGCTCGGCAACCACGCGGCTCGGAGGTATGGAGCGCATGCCGAGCCGATCCTCGATGCGCTCTGCGACTACGAACTGGCACGATCGCTGCGTCGCGAGGGCCCGATCATGGACGCGAGCGAGAGGCTGATCAGCGAGCTCTTGGACGATCGGCTGGCACCGGCGGTGCGGGAGCTCGTCGCCGCCGTCGTTCGCTTCGAGTGGTATTTCAAGCCGCTGCTGATGTCCACCGACACCAGACAGATCGTCCTTGCGGGCCTGGCCACGAGTCGTTCCGACCTCGACGCCCGGCTCGTCCTGAATTCCGCAGAGCGGACGATCGTCGGCCTCGCCTGGTTCCTTGCACTCCACCTGCTGCAGCCCCCCGAGCGCCGCAGGGTGCTTGTGCTCGACGACCCGACGGCCGGCTTCGACAAAGCGAACCAGGCCGGGTTCACCAGCACGCTGCGGGCGTTCGTCAGGCTGCTGAAACCGGAACAGGTCGTGATCACGACTCATGACGACGCTGTCGCCTCCGTGCTCACCGAGGAGTTCACGGCAGTGGAGGGCTGGCCGAAGTCGATGCTGCGGCTTCGAGTACAGCGCGATGAGGAGGATCTCAGCGTCGCCGAGCCCCAATCGACACCCGAGCCGCCGCGCCCGCTGAGCGAGGAGTGCAAGGAGCTCGGCTTGCTCGAGGACGCGACCGCGTCCGGCTAGTCGGGGGTTCCGCCCTCCCCGGCGGCTTTCGCGCGAGCGGCCTTCTTCTTCTCGAGGCGTTCGAGGAGGCGCGGCGGAGTGGCGCCCCGCGCATGCTTCTGGCCGGCAAAGCGCTGGAGGATGAGGATCTCGCGGTCCTTCTCCCCCTGCTTGGAATAGAGGACCGCGAGCTGTTCGTAGTACCAGGGAGCGACGCCGAGTCCCTTGGCCTTCGATTCCGCCTCGGTGGCGTCGATCAGCTCGAGCAGCAGCTGCTCGGCCTCCGCCGCCTGGCCGTTGCGTCGCAGATTCTTGACTTTTTCGACGTAATCGGTGAAGTGCTTGCCGCGCAGGAGGCCCGGGGCGTTTGGGTTCCCCTCGTCCTCATCCGGGGGCCAGGAGACCCGCCCGGCTTCGTCGCGCTGGATGATTTCCGGGCCGGGTGAGAGGCGGCGGTCGAGCCAGATGTGGACGCCGAGGTTTGGGGCGCTGTCGGAGCCGCCTCGCAGGATCCCGCACACGTCGAAGCCGGCGCAGCCGATGCTGTCTAGCGGCGCGGCAAGCTGGGCGGCGATGTGACGGGGGAGGTAACCGACGTGGCGGCCGTCGACCTCGGCCCGGAAGGCGTTGCTGTCGTATGCGTTCTGCGGGTCGCGGGCGATGGTGACGGTGACCGGGATCAGGTAGCCGGCGGCGCAGGGCGGGCCAGCGAGCGCGGTCAGCGCCTCGGTGTAGTGACTCTCCCCTACGACGAAGTTGCCGGGGGCCTCCCAGCTCCTCCAGTGGCCGGCGGTGTCCCACTCCACATCCACGTTGGCCGGCGCCAGTTCAGCCGGAGCGCTGCGGAAACGGTCGAAGAACCCCTGCATCGTGTCAATCCTAAGCGCACCTACATAGACAGTTTCTTACATAATCTTCGGCTCGTGACCGTCGTCGCGCTTGCGGATCTCGCGGGCGCGGCGCCGGATGGGAAGGTCGTCGCGATCACTTGTATTCGTGATGGCGCAAGGCGTTGTGCCCTGGCCAACGAGCCAAAGCCCAACACCGATGGCGAACATAAGAATGCCGCTCGCCTCACCCCAGAGCCCGAGCGCAACGGCACCGCCAAGCGCCAGGGTGAGGCCGCTGAGGCCGAACAACAAGAACCGAGAACCCAAACGAGGAACAGGCCGACGGCCACTATGCCGAGGTCGGCGAGGGTCATGCCGCGGCCGCCATCGCGGTCTCGGCGGCCTCAACCTGGGACTCCGTTCGATGCCGCTCGCCTCGAGCCCCGTCGCGACGTGTCTTCGCCCAGCCGCGCTCGGTCAACTCCCATTCGCCCCGCCAGGCGTTGGCCTCAAGCCAGCCCCGGTTGACTAGCCGCACCCGGGCCTTGTTGAGGCGCGGCTGCCAGCGCGGTCCCCCGCTCGGCAAATGCTCAAGGTCAGCCGCACCGTGCCGCGCGGACATCGCCTCGCCGACCGCGGCCAGGATCTCCCGCCGCGGCGCTCGCCCACCGTGCTCGGCCAGCGCACAGAGGATCGGCATCTCGTATTCGGAGAGCTCGACCGGCTGGGGCTCCGGCGCCGGGTGGGCGATCACCCGCTCACCCCGCACCAGAGCCTGCAGCCGCTCGCGATCGGCTTGATCGCGGCTCATCAGGTGAGTGTAGACGCGGAGCGTGAAGGCGGGGTCGGCGTGGCCGATCTGTCGCATTACCGAGATCGGGTCCTCGCCGAGAGCGACGAGAATCGAGGCAAAGGCGTGACGCAGTCTGTGCGTGGTGAGGCCCTTCGGCAGCGGCACCAGGCCGCGGGCTACCAATAGTTCATCGGCGCGCTTTAGCACTGGGGCGAGAACGGTGCTGCGCAGACCGTCGGAATCGCGACGGCCGCCGGTGAGCGCCGGGAATACAAGCTCGTCGGGATCGCCGCGATAAGCGAGAGCTTTATAAGCGGCGAGGATGTCGCGGAGGATCGGTTGGATCTTGATTTCGCGCGGACCCGCGGCGGTCTTCGAGCGGCCCACGAAGATGCGGACCCCGGCGAGGTCGACGTCGCGCCAGAGCAGGTTGCAATGCTCGTGCGCTCGGGGACCGGCGAAAAGGAAGGTGGCAACGATCGCCTGGCGTTCGCTGAGTTTCTGACGGGGGTCGCGATCGAGTTCGGCCGCCGCCTCGAGCAACGCTTCGATCTGGGTGGCGTTGTCGATGTGGGCGAGAGCTGAGCGACGCTCGGGTAGGCGCCGGCGCCTACCTCGTGCCGCGTTCCCGACAACGCCGAAGCGCGGGTATTCCTCGGCGATCGAGAGCACCCATTGCATGTGGTCAATCGTCCTGTTGATCGACCCGGCAGAAAGCGGCCGCACGATCTGACCGTGGGCGTTTCGCTGCGGCTTGCCCCGCTCGATCGCCCGCGCGCGGGCTTCGGACTCCTTGACCTTGAACGCGCGGTAGCCGTCGACTCCCTCGACATCGATCTCGTTGATCACCCAATCACCGAAGAACGGCACGAGGTGGCCCAACGCCCATCTTTCATGGGTGGTCGTTTTCTCGGCGACCTGCCCCTCGCGGGAATCGGCGAGATTGACGGCGAAGGGGCCGAAGAACGGCACCTCAGCTCGCTTCGGGTTTTTGCCACGACATCCCATCCCATACGGGGGCACCCAGCGTCGTCGGCGGACGTCGGCCATGGTGTTCTTCAGTTCCTCGTTGGCCCTGCGCCAGGTCCAACCTTCGCACGCGTAGCCGAGCGTGAGGTAGCGTCGCTTGCCGTAGGCCCGGAAGCGAATCGCGTAGACGTGGCCGCGCTTCCGCTCGCGCACGAGCACCTCGCCTTCCTTGCTGGTGATCATGGCTAGCCTGCCCACGATGTGCCGCGCGGGCGGTCATTGACGCGAGGAGATCGCACTTCCCAAGCCTCCTTTTTCGCTTGCCTTTCGACGGTAGCTCCGACCTGCTCGGAAGCGAATCGAGCTCAGCGGCTCCGTCTGCGATTGCGAGAGAGGCCGAGGCCTACGCGCCGCGAAGCGACCAAGAAATCAAACCCTCGACCTACTGCGCGGGACGCAGGCGCTCCCTCGACGTCGACGCCGATCCTCTCAATCGCCCGTTTTTGGGCACCAGCGCCAAAAAACGGCGAAGAAGGCGCATGTGGTTCGGGCGTTGAGTGCCCAGGACGCGGTCGAATAACGCCCCATCCAAAGATTCGTAGTCTTGATGGAAGGCGCTGATTTACAGGGAAAAAAGCGGCTGATGGGATTCGAACCCACGACCTTCTGCATGGCAAGCAGACGCTCTAGCCAGCTGAGCTACAGCCGCACGGGGGCGGATTCTAGCCTGATGCGGAGGTCTTGGAGGGGATACCTAATATTTGGTAGGGTTGCTTGATCCCGGTCGGACGGTCGCCGGGCCAGCGAGAACAACTGGAGGCTCAGACAAATGAAGCGCACTGCTCTCGTTTCGTTGTTCGCGGCGCTGCTTGCAACGGCGGTTCCTCCCTCTACCGCCACCGCGTGGGCGCCATCCGGCACGGCGACCGTCCATCCGGGAGTTCAGGTCTTCACCGAAGGAGCCCAATGCACCTCCAACTTCGTCTTCAAGGAAGGCTCCGAAGTCTTCCTCGGACAGGCGGCGCACTGCTCCGGCACCGGCGGCCAGACCGAAACGGACGGCTGCACAAGCGGCTCGCTGCCGCTCGGAACGCCGGTGCAGGTCACCGGCGCCAGTGAGCCCGGCACGCTCGTCTACAACTCCTGGCTGGCGATGCAGGCAGGCGGCGAGACCGACGCCGACACCTGCGCCTACAACGACCTCGCCCTGATCAGGATCGACCCGGCCGACGTCGGCAAGGTCAACCCATCGGTCCCCGGCTTCGGCGGGCCGACGGGAGTCGGCGCGGCCGGTGGCGCCGGCGCCACCGTCTACTCCTACGGCAACTCGGAGCTGCGCGGCGGCATCGCCAAGCTGAGCCCAAAGCAGGGAGTCGTCCTGCAGGAAGAAGGCAACGGCTGGAGTCACGACATCGGCACCCTCACCCCGGGCATCCCGGGCGATTCGGGCAGCGGCTTCCTCAACGCCTCCGGCGCGGCCTTCGGCATCCTCAGCACCCTGCAGCTGGCGCCCCTCGCCGGTTCCAACGGGGTCGGCGACCTCGGCAAGGAGATCGCCTATATGCACGCACACAGCAGCTTTGCCGCCACGCAGCTGGTTCCCGGAACCCAGCCGTTCAAGGCGAGCGTGGTCAAGCGATCCTAGGCTCGTAGCCTTTAGAGCTCCAGCTCGGCAAGCAGCTCCTTGAGGTCGAGCGGCCGCGTGTACATCTCGACCTTCTGACCCGGCTGCGCGGCGGGCCACTCCTCCTTCGGGCGGTCCCAGTAGAGCTCGATGCCGTTGCCGTCGGGGTCGCTCAGGTAGAGGGCCTCGCTTACGCCGTGGTCGGAGGCGCCCTCGATGCCGATGCCTGCACTTGCCAGCCGGCGCAGGGCGTCTGCCAAGGCGGCCCGAGTCGGATAGCGGATCGCGAAGTGGAAGAGACCGGTTGTGCCGGGAGGCGGTGGCGAGCCGCCTTTCGAGTGCCAGGTGTTGAGCCCGATGTGATGGTGGTATCCCCCGGCCGAGACGAAGGCGGCGTCGTCGCCGATGCGATGTTGCAGCTCGAAGCCGAGAACGCCGCAGTAGAAGTCAAGCGATCGATCGAGATCGGCGACCTTGAGGTGGACGTGGCCGATGTCCACGCCGGAGCCGATCGCGTCGCTTCCGACCTTGACCCCACTGGAATGTGGTGAAAGTCGGCTGGACGAACTCGGCTCCCCATCGAGCGCCTCGTTGACCAGGCGGTCGGCCTCGGCGTTCTGCTCGCGGCGGACGTGGCGGATCGACCACTGGCCGAAGGGGCGCAGCGCTGCCTTCACCTCGGCGTGGAGCTTGCGCATGTTGGCGTCCTTGACCTTGTACTCGCCCTTGACCTGCTTGACGACCAGCTCGGAGTCGCCGACCAGCTCCAGTTCCGTGGCCCCGCGCGCTGTCGCCAGCTCGATCCCCAGCAGGAGCGCTTTGTACTCGGCGACGTTGTTGGTCGCGTGGCCGATCCGCTCGCCCCGCTCCTCCAGCACCTCGCCTCCGGGCCCTTGCACCACCGCCGCGATCGCCGCCGGGCCCGGGTTGCCCCGGGCGCCGCCGTCGACGTTTACGACCAGCTTCTCGGGCGTCTCAGCCACGCGGCCCTCCGTTGGCGGCTGCCCGCGGAAGCGCCAAGGGCAAGCCGGCCGTCTTCCCCGGCCTTCGCGTTCCACTGGCGCGCCGAGCTATCGAGCTGCACGACCTCCTCGCCCTTGTCGATCAGGAAGACGGGTCGCATCTCATCGGCGAGATCGACACCCCACTGGTACCAGCAGAGCTGCCAGACCACAGTAACCCGCACCTCGCTCGCCGAACCTGCCGCCGCCCCGACCGAGGCCCGCGGCCTACCCATACTGCGGGTCAACCCGGCGGCCGTGCGCGCCGCCTCGCTCGCGTTGAAACGAACGACAGCGCGCTCAAGCCGCTGCTCGGACGGGCCACGGCGGCGCCGGCCCACGTTTGCCCCCGGGGCAGCCGGATCGCGCGCATAGATGCTCACACCCGGAACCTAGTTCATGCGGTGGGGCGTCACTGCATCGCGACCACCTTGGAAGCAAGATGTGCAGGCACCTCTTCGTAGCGGTCGAACACGACCTCGAAGTCCGCCCGGCCGCCGCTGATCGAGCGCAGGTCGGGGGCGTAGTCGAGCACCTCGGCCATCGGCACCTCGGCCTTTACCTCGGTCGTCGTGCCCCTCGGTTCCATCCCGAGCGGGTGACCGCGGCGCGAGTTGAGGTCGCCGATCACATCGCCGACGACGTCCCCGGGGCAGCTGACGGTGAGCCGCACGATCGGCTCCAGCAACACCGGGTCGGCGGCTTCCATCGCCTCCTTGAAGGCCATCGCGCCGGCGATTTTGAAGGCCATCTCCGAGGAGTCGACATCGTGGTGCTTGCCGTCGACGAGCCGCACCCGCACGCCCTTGACCGGGTAGCCGGCGACGGTGCCGTGGGCCATCGCCTCTTCGACCCCCTTCTCGACCGCCGGGATGAAGCTGCCTGGGATCGAGGCGCCCTTGATCTTGTTGACGAACTCCAGGCCGATGCCGTCCTCGGCCGGCTCGATCTCGATCCGGCAGTCGGCGAACTGTCCCCGCCCGCCGGACTGCTTCTTGTAGCGAGCGTGGGCGCCGGCCGGGGCCCGGATCGACTCCCGGTAAGGGACGCGAGGCGGGTGCAGCTCGATCTCGACCCCGAAGCGCCGCTTCATCCGCGCGACGATCACCTCGACGTGGATCTGGGTCAGGCCGGCGACGATCTGCTCGCCGGTCTGGGCGTCGCGATGCACATCGAGGGTCGGGTCCTCCTCGGTGAGGCGACGCACGGCGGTCGCCGCCTTGTCCTCGTCGCCCTTCGACTTCGCCTCGTAGGCGAAGGCCATCACCGGAGCGGGCAGGTCCAGCGGCGCAAAGGCGACCTCCGCCTGATCTGCGCAGAGCACATCCCCGGCGCGGGTCTCTTTCAGCTTGGCGACGGCGCCGATGTCCCCCGCGCCCAGCTCGGCCACCGGCCTCAGCTCCTTGCCGTGCGGCTGGCCCAGCTGGCCGATCCGCTCCTTCTCACCTCGGGTGACGTCGAATGCCTGGGAGTCCGAGCTCAGGGTGCCGCGGTAAACCCGGAAGAGGTTGATCCGGCCCGCGTAGGGGTCTGCGAGCGTCTTGAACACGTAGGCGACGAGCGGGCCGTCCTCGCCGGGCTCGATCTCGATCTCCTCGCCCCCCGCGCCCGTAGCCGCGACCGCGCCGCGCATCGCCGGCGAGGGCAGGTCATCGACCAGCGCCTCGAGCAGGCGGCCGGTGCCGAGATTGCGGGTCGCCACGCCGCAGGTGACCGGAAACAGCCGCCCCGCCGTCACGCCCTGCTTCAGCGCGCGGACGATCTCGTCGTGGTCGATCTCCTCGCCGTCGAGATAGCGCTCCATCAGCTCGTCGGAGTTCTCCGCCACCTCGTCCATCAGCTTCTCCCGGTACTCCTCGACCCGCTCGCTCAGCTCGGCGGGGATCTCCACCTCCTCGGCCGCACCCGGCCCCACCCCCTCGTAGACGAAGGCCTTGCGGTCGATCAGGTCGACGACGCCGCGGACATCCTGCTCGGCGCCGATCGGGATCTCGGTGGCGACCACGTGCGGTCCGAACGCACCCTTGAGCGAGTCGAGGACGCGGAAGAAGTCGGCCCGCTCGCGGTCGAGCATGTTGACGAAGACGAGGCGCGCCAGCCCGCCGGCGTCCGCCCGGCGCCAGAGCCGCTCGGTGTGCACCTCGACCCCCATCACGCCGTTGACGACCACCACCGCCGCATCGGCGACCCGCAGGGAGGAGATCGCGTCGGCGACGAAGCTCGGCTCCCCCGGCGTGTCGATCAGGTTGATCTCCCGCCCCGCGTGCTCGAAGCAGGCGAGCGCCGCGTCGATCGACATCTCCCGTTCCTGCTCGTCCGGTTCGTGATCGGAGACCGTGGTCCCGTCGGCGACCGTGCCGAGACGGCCGACCGCGCCGGCCTCGAACAGCATCGCCTCGTGCAGGCTCGTCTTGCCGCAGCCCCGGTGCCCGATCAGGGCGACATTGCGAATCCGGTCTGCGGCCTTGTGAGGCACGCAATGAAGGTACACCCGGAACGGCTCAACTCAAACCGTTTTAGAACAGATCAGTCGACCTGGAGGCCGGACTTCAAGCGCATCACTGCCTTGGTGTGGAGCTGGGAGACGCGCGACTCGGTCACGCCAAGCACCTCGCCGATCTCGCGCAGGGTGAGGTTCTCGTAGTAGTAGAGGGCGACGACGAGCTGCTCGCGCTCAGGCAGGGAGGCGATCGCCTCGGTGAGCCGGTCCTTGATCTCGCTGCTGGCGAGCGACTCCTGCGGGTCGGCAGCACGGGGGTCCGAGATCGTGTCGAGCAGGGAGACCTGATCGCCGGAGGAATCCGAGACGGTCCAGAGCTCGTCGAGGGCATAAACCGAGGAATTAGCGATCTCGAGCAGCGAGCTCTGCAGTTCCTCCTCGCTGACTTCGAGTTTCTTTGCCAGCTCCGCCTCGCTTGGCGCGCGCTGAAGTTCGTGCTCGAGCTTGGCCTGGGCAGCCTCGATTTCGCGGGCGCGGGAGCGGACGGAGCGCGGCACCCAGTCCAGCGAACGCAGCTCGTCGATGATCGCGCCGCGGATGCGGGTCATCGCGAAGGTCTCGAACTTGATCCCGCGCTCGGGCTCGAAGCGCTCGATCGCGCCGATCAGGCCCATCAGGCCATAGGAGATCAGGTCGGCGTCGTCGACGTGCGAGGGAAGGCCGGCGCCGAGGCGACCGGCGACGAACTTGACCATCGGCGAGTACGCGACCACCAAGCGCTCGCGCGCGCCGGCATCGCCTTCTCCCTTGTAGCGGCGCCAAAGATCGCGCAGCTCCACCTCTTTTACGCCTGTTTCCATGGCCTTTTGTTCGATTCTATGGGCGCAGACACCTTATTGGGGATCATGCGCGCGGGTGGGTGGCAGCGTACGCATCGTGCAGGCGGGCTGCATCGACGCGAGTGTAGACCTGCGTGGTCGAGATCGAGGCGTGGCCGAGCAGCTCCTGGATCGTGCGCAGGTCGGCGCCGCCCTCGAGCAGGTGCGTGGCGAAGCTGTGGCGCAGCGAGTGCGGGGACACGCCCGCGGCCAGGGCCGCCTCACGGACCCAGAGCCCAAGGCGGCGGGTGATGTCGGAGTTGGAGAGGCGGCGGCCGCTCTTGGAAAGGAAGAGAGCCCGCTCGCGCGGGTCGCCCGCGAGGGCGTGGCGGCCGCGCTCGCCGTAGCGCTGCAGCGCTCGCTGGGCGGGCTCCCCGACCGGGAGCATCCGTTCCTTGGAGCCCTTGCCGAGGACTCGCAACTGCTCGGTCTCGAAGTCGAGGGCGCCGAGGTCGAGGTTGACGATCTCCTCGCAGCGCAGCCCGCAGGAGTAGGCCAGCTCCAGCATCGCCCTGTCTCGCAGCTCCAGCGGCGTACGGGCCGGTATCCCCTCCAGCAGCGAGCGGACCTGCTCGGCCGAGAGCACCCGGGGCAGTTTCTCCTCACGCTTCGGGCTGGAGACGAGGTCGGCGGGGTTCTGCCCGACCCGCTCGGTGCGGACGAGGAAGTCGAAGAGCCCGCGGATCGCGGCCAGCTTGCGGGCGACGGTGGCCGGCGCGGCACCCCCCGAGGAAAGCCCGGCCGCGTAGCGGCGCACATCGCGGTGGCGAATCTCGCCGGGCGCCCGCTCCCCTGCCCACTCGACGAACTGGCCCAGGTCGACGCCATAGGCGCGCCGGGTTCGCTCAGCCGCGCTTCGTCCCTTCAAGTCGCGGTCGTATGCGACAAGCGCCTCGTCCCAGGTCATGGAGAGAGGTTCGCCGCTCGACGGCACGAGCCTCTACCCAATGTAGATCGGGGTTCCCACTTCTACCTGGGGATACAGCTCGATCACGTCGGGGATCGACATCCGCACGCAGCCGTGCGATGCCGCCGAGCCGAGCGATTCGACCTCTTCGGTGCCGTGGATGCCGGCGCCTTCGAAGATCCCCATCCAGCGCGCCTTGATCGGATCCTCGGGGCCCGGGGGGATCACCTGGCCGGCGAGCGAGCCGGCCCAGGCCGAGTTCGGCACGTGCCAGGAGGGGTTTTCCTGCTTTTCCTGGATGTGGTAGAGCCCGGCAGGCGTTTCGAGGCCTTCCTGCCCGACAGCGACCGTGTAGGTCTTGGCCAGCTTCAGGCGCTTCCAGAGCCGCAGGGTGAAGGTGGAGCGATCGAGCGTCAGGTAGGACGGGTAGGCAGCGGCGACTTCCTTGGTCGTCACCTTCGGCTTGGTGTAATGAGTGCGGGCGGCCACCGTGTGGTCGGCATCTGCATTGAGGACCGCGGCCTCGAGCTGGCGGGTGAGCAGCTTGTCGCGCAGCTTGCGGCCGTTCTTCGCCGGCACCACGCTGAGCGATTCGGCGGAGGGTTCGACTGTGGCGTCCTGAGCTTCGCGATCCACCGCGTGGGCCACCCGACGCACGAACCGGTTGATCGCCGGCTGCGAGTAGGTGACGTCGGCGGGAATCTGCTTGTCGAGGCTGCCCCCGGTCACGTAACGGACGAGACGGCCCGGAAAGCCGCCGTCGCGGCTGTCGGCGAGGGCTTCTCCGACCGCCGCGTCGATTTCGGCATGAACCTCGAGGCGCTTGCCCGGCAGGGCCCAGCGATGGCCGTCATAGCCGACGCGCAGAGCATGGCGGAGCGGACCGAGCAGCTGGCGGCGCACCGCCTGCGTCGCTTCGGCTTCATCCATGCCGCCGACGTCGACCCCGCCGACCGTCACCCCATTGGCGATCTTGTCCTTCTGCGCGGTGTCGTAGGCATAGCCGACGCCGGCCACCAGTAGCAGCACCGCAACCGCGGCGACGATCGCGATCTTGGCTCCGCGCCCCATCGTGGGGAGTTTAGGCACACGCTCCGGTCGTTCCGGCGGATATCTTTCACCGCGATGCTCTCCAAGGACCATGTCCGCAAGGAGGTCTGGAAGGCGATGGACCGCGCGGGCGTGTCCCGCTTCCCAGGCGCCGAGGGCCGCATTCCGAACTTCGCCGGAGCGAAGCTGGCCGCCGAGAAGCTCGCCGGCCAGCGGCTGTGGAAGCGGGCCAGGGTGATCAAGGCCAACCCCGACTCGCCGCAGACCTATGCCCGCCGCATCGCCCTCGAAGAGGGCAAGGTCGTGGTGATGGCGGTGCCGCGACTGCGCGACCCCCACCCATTCCGGGTCCTCGACCCCAAGAAGCTGTCCAAACGAGCGGTCAAGGAGGCGGCGACGATCAAGGGCGCGCTCAAACATGGCCGGGTGACGGCGCTGGACGAGCTGCCGGAGATCGACTTCGTCCTCTGCGGCTCCGTCGCGGTCAACCTCAGCGGCGCCCGGGTCGGCAAGGGGGGCGGCTACTCCGACCTCGAGTACGGCGTCCTGATCGACGCCGGCAAGATCGACAGCCACACCACCGTGGCGACGACTGTCCACCCGACCCAAGTCCTGCGTCAGCACCTGATGATGACCGCGCACGACCTGCCGGTCGACATGATCGCCACGCCGCGCGCGGTGATCGAGGTCGAGCGCCAGTACGAGCGACCGCGAGGCATCCTCTGGGACCACCTGCAGCCGCCACAGATCCGCGAGATACCCATACTCGAACGTATGGGTTATGCGTGACGACTACGGCAATCCGGATCCAGACTGGCTGAAGCTCGACTGGCGCCCGCACCTGCACCGGATCGAGCTTCCGGGCGCCACGGTCAACTACGTCGAGATCGGCGGGGGCGCCCCGATCGTCTTCGTCCACGGCATCACCAGCTCCTGGCAGGCCTGGCTGGAAAACCTCCCCCACTTCGGCCGCTCTCACCGGGCGATCGCCCTCGATCTGCCGGGCTTCGGCGCCAGTCCGATGCCCTCCTGGCCGATCGACATGCCGGCCTACGGCCGCCTCCTCCACGACTTCTGCGAGAAGCTCGGCCTCGATCGCGGTGTCACCCTGGTCGGCAACTCGATGGGTGGGCTGGTCGCGGCGGAGGCGGTGCTCTCGACCCCGGCCCGCTTCGACCGCCTGGTCCTCGTCTCCGCCGCCGGGTTCATCAACACCTGGCTCCCGCATCAGCGGGGCAAAGCGACTTCTCAGGCCTGGGACACCTTCGGCCGCCCCTTCGGCGCCGCCGCCCGCTTCTTCGTGAGCCACCGTCGCGCCCGCTACCTGATGTTCCGCTTCGCGATCCGCTACCCGCACCGGCTGCGCAAGGAGCTCCTCTGGGAGCAGATGGCCTCCGGCGTCCCCTGCCCCGGCTTCGCCGACGCCCTCGACGCGGTGATCGAATACGACGCCCGCGACCGGCTCGAAGAGATCCAGATCCCCGTGATGATCGCCTGGGGAACAGACGACTGGGTCATCCCATCCGTAGCCGCGCACAGCTACCAGCGCCGCATCCCCCATTCGCGCCTCGAGATCTTTGAGCACACCGGGCACGTACCCCAGCTAGAGCGACCGACAAGATTCAACGCGCTTCTAGATGACTTCCTCGCCTGACGGGCGGGGCCAGGGGTGGAGCGTCTTGTACTTTTCGTCGCCTCGCATCAAGGCGCTAAGCCCTAGCCCGACCCACCGAACAAGTTAAGCGGAACCCCCTGGCCCCCGCCCGTCAGCCCGTGATCGCGCCTTGGGAAGCCGAGGAAACCGTAGCGGCGTACTTTGCCATCACGCCACGGCCGAAGGGGGATTCGGGGAGCTTGTATTCACCCACACGTTTAGCTATCTCCTCGTCGGATAGGTCCACGTCGAGGCGGCGGTTGTCGATGTCGACGGTGACCTCGTCGCCCTCGTGGATCGCCGCGATCGGGCCGCCCCTGGCAGCCTCGGGCGCGACGTGGCCGATCATCAGGCCGCGGGTCGCGCCGGAGAAACGCCCGTCGGTGACCATCGCGACGCTCTGCCCCAGTCCCTCGCCGACGATCGCCGCGGTGACCTGGAGCATCTCGCGCATCCCGGGCCCGCCGACCGGGCCCTCGTTGCGGATGACGACGACGTCGCCCGCCTCGATCTTCTGGTCCTTGACCGCGCGGAAGCATTCCTCCTCCGACTCGAAGACCCGCGCCGGACCGACCTGCTTGGTGCGCTCGGTGCCGGCGAGCTTGACCACGGCGCCCTCGGGGGCAAGATTGCCTTTCAGGATCGCCAATCCGCCTTCCTTCTTCAGCGGGTCCGAGAGCGGGCGCACGACCTCCTGGCCCTCGGCCTCGTGCGCGTCTTCGGCGACCTCGCCGATCGTCTTGCCGGTGACCGTCATCGCGTCCTCGTGGAGCGCGCCGGCCTCGGCCAGGCGCTTGAGGATCAGCGGCACGCCTCCGGCCCGGTAGAGGTCGGTGGCGACGAAGCGGCCGCCGGGCTTGAGGTCGGCGAACAGCGGGGTTGCGCGGGAGATCCGCTCGAAGTCGTCCATCTCGAGCTCGATGCCGGCCTCGTGGGCGAGGGCGAGCAGGTGCAAGACGACGTTGGTCGATCCGCCGGAGGCGCAGGCGCAGGCGATCGCGTTCTCCAGCGAGTCGCGGGTGATCACCCGACTCGGGCGCAGGTCCTCGGCCAGCACGTTCATCACCAGCTCGCCGATCTTCTCGGCGACCGTGCCCTTGTCGTCGTCCTCGGCCGGGACCATCGCCGAGCCGCCGGGGCTGATCCCCAGCGCCTCGAAGGCGCAGGCCATCGTGTTGGCGGTGAACTGGCCGCCGCAGGCGCCGGCGCCCGGGCTGGCGACGCCCTCCAGCTCGTGCAGTTCCTCGTCGCTCATGTCGCCGGCGGCGTGGGCGCCCATCGCCTCGAAGACATCGAGGATGGTGACATCGCGATCATGCCAGCGGCCGGGCGCGATCGAGCCGCCATAGAGCAGCACCGAGGGGACGTCGAGCCGGGCCATCGCCATCGCCCCGCCCGGGATCGTCTTGTCGCAGGCGCAGAGGACGACGATCGCGTCGAACTGGTAGCCACGGGCCATCAGCTCGATCGAGTCGGCGATCACCTCGCGGCTGACCAGCGATGCCTTCATTCCCTGCGTACCCATCGTGATCCCGTCGGAGATCGCGACTGTTTTGAACTCCATCGGCGTGCCGCCGGCGGCACGGACCCCCTGCTTGACGTGCTCGGCGAGGCCACGCAGGTGGAAGTTGCACGAGTTCGCCTCGGCCCAGGTGTTGGCGATCCCGATCGTCGGCCGGCTCAGCGCGTCGTCGTCGAAGCCGACCCCCTTCATGTAGGCCCGGGCGGCAGCCCGGTCGGGACCGTCGAAGACAGCGCTGGAGCGGGGACGGGGAAGCTTTGTGGTGGTGGCGCCGTTTGAGCTCATGGCCAAAATCTACTTGCCGGTCTCGATCCGAGCTAGAAGGCTTTTGTGGGCTACGGGCCCCAAAACCCTTCACCGATGCCGAGAGCGTCGACCGGGCCCGGCCCGGCTCCGATATCCCGCAGGCCCGCAGCCACCGCAGCCGAGGCAATTTGCCGAGCCTTGCGCGCTGCCCCCAGCGGCGTCTCGCCGAGTGCGAGGAATGCCGCGAGGGCCGACGAGTGGGTGCACCCCGAGCCGTGGGCCGCCCCGTCGGAATGGCGCTCCCCGGCGATCTCGGCCGACTCCCTGCCGTCGAAGAAGATGTCGACCAAGCGCTCGCTGTGGCCGCCGGTGACCACTACGGCGCGGGGCCCGAGGGCGAGCACCTCACGCGCCAGGTCCTCCTGCGAGTCGCGCTCCCCGGCTCTGGCCAGCGCCCGCGCCTCGGGGATGTTCGGGGTGACTACCGTGGCCAGCGGCAACAGGCGCTCGACCAAGGCCGCGCGCGCTTCCTCGTCGAGCAGGACAGCGCCGCTCTCGGAGACCATCACCGGGTCGACCACCACGGGCACCTCGTCGACCAGGCCGAGCGCCTCGACCACGGCGTCCACGGTCTCCGCCGTGCCCAGCATCCCGATCTTCACCGCGTCGACACCGATGTCTTCGGCGACGGCCCCGACCTGCGCAACGATCGTCTCCGGGGAGACCGCCTCCACCGCCTCGACCCCGACCGTGTTCTGAGCGGTGATCGCCGTGATCGCGGTCATCCCATGCACGCCGCAGCGCGCGAACGCCTTCAGGTCCGCCTGGATGCCAGCGCCGCCGCCGGAGTCCGAGCCGGCGATCGAGAGCACGGCCGGGATGCGATCCGACTCCATGCCGCGCAGCCTAGACACCGGGAACCCTGAGCAGCGTCCGCGAATACACACCGACCGGGGAGCAGGTGACATAGCCGATCGCCTCCAGGGTGGCAAGGGCGGTTGCGGCATCGGCGCCGCCGAGATCCAGCGCGGCGGCGATGGCGTCGCAGGTCTCCTCTCCCCTCTCCACCGCGGCCAGCACATCCAGATGCGCGGGCTCGAGGCGCGGTCCCGCACGCTCGGCCTTGCGCACGCCCGGACCGAGCATCGCGTCGAGCACGTCCTGGGCGCCACGCACGAGGCAGGCGCCACCGGCGAGCAGGTCGTTGGTGCCGGCCGCGCCGCGCGAGTTGACGGGGCCCGGGACTGCGCCGAGGTCGCGCCCGAGGTCGGCGGCGAGATCGGCCGTGATCAGCGAGCCCGAGCGCTGGGCCGCCTCGACCACCACGGTCATCCCGGCCAGCGCGGCCATGATCCGGTTGCGGGCAGGAAAGGTCCAGCGCCAGGCGCCGGTACCCGGCGGCAGCTCGGAAACGACCAGGCCCTCCTCGCAGATCCTCCGCCAGAGCGAGCGATGCGAGGCGGGGTAGGCGATATCGGCGCCGCAGCCGAGGACGGCAACCGTCGTCCCGGTCTCCAGCGCGCCCCGGTGCGCGCAGGCGTCGATGCCGAAGGCAAGCCCGCTGACAACCAGCAATCCGGCAGCGGTCAGCTCGCGACCCAACTCTCGCGCCACCTCGCGGCCGTAGGTGCTGGCCCGCCTGGCGCCGACTACGGTGACCGTGCCGTCCGGCTCAAGGCGCTCCAGGAGAGCCGGATCGCCGCGGCCGATCAGCGCCCAGGGCGCATCGGGGGCGTCGTGCAACCCGGCTGGGTAGCTCGGGTCGTGACGACAACAGGCCCAGCACTGCGCCGCCGTCAAGTCGGCGACGAGGCGGCTCTCGGGCACGGCCGCGACCTGCGCCAAAACCTGCCCTGCGATCTTCGGCGCCACCCCCTCTGCGAGATCCTCGCTGGAGAGGCGCAGCAGTTCCGGCGAGCGGGCCCCCGGCGCCCCGGTTGCAACCTTCTCGATGTAAGGGGCAAGGTGGGCCAGCAGCAGCGACCGGCGCAGGCATTCGGAACAGGCTCGCGGCTCGTTCACTCCCGATCCCTTCTCCGCAACTGCAAGGCCTGGGCCATCTGATCCCGACCGATCGTCTCGCAGCCGGCCAGGTCGGCAACGGTCTGGGCCAGGCGCAGCACCCGGTCGTGGGCCCGGCCGCTGAGACGGCGCCGGGCGTAAGAGTCGGCCAGGAGCGAGGCGGCCCCCTCGTCGAGCGCGCACTCGCGTACCTCTCCCGGAGTCATCGAGGCGTTGCAGCGACCGGGCCCGAGGCGGCGTTCCTGGCGCCGGCGAGCCACCCCCACCCGCTCGCGCACGGCGGCCGACGGTTCCCCCGGCGGCCCACCGATCTCCTCGGCGCTGGGTTGGCGGATCGCCGCGAGGACGTCGATGCGGTCGGCTAGCGCCCCGCTGAGGCGGGCCTGGTAACGGCGCACCGCCTGCGGCGCGCAACTGCACTCGGGGTCGGCGTCGCCGCGACCGCAGGGGCATGGGTTGGCCGCGGCGACCAGCATGAACCGGCAGGGAAGGTGCCGCCAGGCGCCGGCGCGGGCGATCGAGACCGAGCCGGTCTCCAGCGGCGCCCGCAGCGCCTCGAGCGTGTCGCGGCGGAACTCGCAGAGCTCGTCGAGGAAGAGCACGCCGCGGTGGGCGAAGGTCGCCTCGCCGGGGCTGGGCGGGTTGCCGCCGCCGACCAGCCCCGCCGGGCTGACCGTGTGGTGCGGAGCCCGGAACGGCCTGCCTCCCGCCCGGTCCTCTCCGAGGCGCCCACAGGCGCTTGCGATCCGTGCGACCTCCAGCGCCTCCGAAGCGACCAGCGGTGGCAGGATCGAGGGCAGCCGGCTGGCGGCGAGCGACTTGCCGGCGCCGGGCGGGCCGACCATCAGCAGGCTGTGCCCGCCGGCAGCGGCGACCTCGAGCGCGTAGCGGAGGTGGCGCTGGCCGCGAAGGTCGGCGAGGTCGGGACCGCCGCCCTCGGCACTGAGCCGTAGGGGCATCGCCTGGGGCCGCTCGGGCATCCACTCGCCGGCGGCCAGAGCGGACAGCTGGGTGACGCTCTCCAGGCAGATCACGCCGACGTCTCCCGCGAGAGCCGCCTCGGGACCGTTCTCGGCCGGGACGACGATCGCCTCGACGCCGCACTCCCGCGCCGCCTCGGCGATCGCCAGCGCTCCTGGCACGGAACGGACTGAGCCGTCGAGGGCGAGCTCGCCGACCATCGCCAGCTTCGGTAGTTGCCCGAGATCGAGCTGGCCGGAGGCCGTGAGCAGGGCTGCTGCGATCGCCAGGTCCAGCCCCGGCCCGGCCTTGCGCAGACTGGCAGGGGCGAGGTTGGCGACGATCCGACGCAGAGGGAAGTCGAAGCCGCAGTTGACCAGCGCCGCCCGCACCCGCTCCCGCGCCTCCCGCACAGCCGCGTCGGGTAGCCCGACGACCGAGAAAGCGGGCAGTCCGCGGTGGACGTCGACCTCGACCCGGACCGGGCGGGCAGAGATGCCGTCGAGGGTGAATGTCTGCGCCGTGGCGAGCACGGAAACCAGGCTAGGGAGCCGAATCCGACGCGTGGTGCGCTGAATGTGCCCGAACTGAAAACTCTCTGGTGTGAGAGACACCTCGCGAGCGGCGAAGGCGAAATCGGGCCCTATGGTCGCTGGGGATGACCGCGCAGAGACAGCGCATCGGACGCGCCGCGGAGGATCTCGTCGCAGCCCGCCTCGCAGGCTCCGGCTGGGAGATCGTCGAGCGCAACGCACGCACCCGCTTCGGCGAGCTCGACATCGTCGCCCGCGACGGCCGCACCCTCGTCTTCGTCGAGGTCAAGGCCGGCCGCGCCGGCTCGTCCTTCGGCCCGGAGCGCCCGGTCTTCGGCGTCGACCGCCGCAAGCAGCAGCGCATCCGCCGCCTCGCCACGGCCTGGATGGGCGAGAGCCGCGACGCCCCGTACTACGCCGAGATCCGCTTCGACGCCGTCGGCGTCACCTTCGACCGCTCAGGCCGCGCGGTCGACGTCGAGCACGTCCGCGCCGCGTTCTAGCCGGCGAGCTCCAATTGCGAGTACGCCACCGACTGGAACGAACGGCGGTGCAGGGGCGAGATGCCGATCCGCTCTATTGCCTCGCGGTGCTCCGGAGTCGAGTAGCCGACGTGCTCCTCGAAGCGCCAGCCCGGGTAGTCGCGGCCGGCGCCGTGCATGTAGCGGTCGCGGGTGACCTTGGCGATCACCGAGGCGGCCGCTATCGCCGCGCTGGTGCCGTCGCCTTCGATCACGGCCCGGTGCGGGACCGTGCAATCGCGCAGCGCGAAGCCGTCGACGAGGCAGGTCGCACCCTCGTCGGGGCGCAGGCGTTCGAGAGCGCAGGAAAGCGCTTCGATATTCGTTACGTGCAGGCCGCGGCTGTCTATCCCCCGGGCGCTGCGGACGACGACGCTGACGCGCTCGGCCGCGCGCAAGACACAGGGAAAAAGCTCCGCTCGCTTCTCGGCACTCATCTGCTTGGAGTCGTGGAGGCCGGCAAGGGCGCGGCGATCGGCGTGCGACAGGGCCTCGTAGTCGATCAGCACCCCGGCTGCGACCAGAGGCCCGGCGAGACACCCCCGCCCGGCCTCGTCCGCCCCGGCAACCAGCCGAGTGCCAAGCCCACGGTCGAAGGCGAAGAGCCGGCGGGTCCGCGCCAGCCGGCGCTGGTGGGCCTTGCCTTTGGCCGGCGCCCTAGAGGGTGCCGATGCGATCGGGAGGCCAGTAGGTGGCGAAGGCCTTGCCGATGATCCATCCACGGGGTATGGGTCCCCAGAAGCGGCTGTCGTCGCTTTCGCCACGGTTGTCGCCCATCATGAAGTAGTAGCCGGGTGGAATCTTGATCGGTTTCGGCAAATTGCAGACGGCACACGAGGTGGACGGCCGTATGTAGGGCTCATCGGTCTTCTCGACACCGTTGACGACCGGGTGGCCTTCCTTGACGCTGAGCGTGTCGCCGGGCCCGGCGACGATGCGCTTGATGAAGTTCTGGCTGGACTCGGCGGCGGTCGGGCGCGGACAGGCTTCCTTCGGGCCGTGGGGGACGCCGCATCTGCCGCCGTCGTCGGCGCCGACCGGCGGGTGGAAGACGACGATGTCGCCGATGCTCGGATCGGTGAAGTGGTAGAGGAAGCGGTTGACGAGGACCCGCTGGCCGACGTCGAGGGTCGGCTCCATCGACTGCGAAGGGATCTGGTACGGCTTGATCAGCCAAGCCTGTATCGCCAAGGCCAGGCCCAGGGCAAGGGCAACGATGACGACCAGCTCTACAAGCCCGCCGCCTCGAGTCTTCGGCTTCGGGATCGAGAGTTTCAGGCCGGGTCTCCGCCGGAGTCGCCGGGCTCTTTGCCCGGTTCCTCATCCTCGGCATCCTGCGCCGCGGCGTCGTCCTCGGTCTCCCCCGCCTCGGCCGCCTTGGCGTCCGTGTCTACTTCCGTCTCACTAGAAGCCTCAGGCTCCTCGGTCTCCTCAGCGTCAGCGCCCTCCTCAGCCTCACCACTCACCTCGGCGGCTGCCTCCGCACCGGCCGCCTCGGAAACAGGCTCATCCGCCTCTGTCGCCTCGGAAGTTGCCGCGTCAGCCTCATCCGCATCTGCCGCGGGTGGCGTAGAGGATGGGGAGTCGCCCGCAGCTTGCGAGGACGACTCGCCGTCCTCTGCGACAGGACCCGCGGCCTCAGCGCCCTCGGGCTGATCCGCCTGAACCGCAGCATCTTCCTCAGCCTGGCTAACCCCCTCGGCATCCACAGCTTCAGGCTCTGCCGCCGTCGGAGCCGAGATCAGCTCCTCGTCGATCCCCCAGCGCCGCTCGGCAACCCGCGCCGCCTTGCCGATCCGGCCGCGCAGGTAGTAGAGCTTCGCTCGGCGCACGTCGCCGCGCGCGGCGATCTCCAGCTTCTCGATCTTCGGCGAGTGCAGCGGAAAGGTCCGCTCCACGCCGACCCCGAAGGACTGCTTGCGGACGGTGAAGGTCTCGCGCGCACCGGAGCCCTGGCGCCGCAGGACGATTCCCTCGAATACCTGGGTGCGGCGGCGGCTGCCCTCGACTACCTGGAAGTGGACGCGCACGCGATCGCCAGCGTCGAAGGAAGGGAGACCCTTCCTCAGCTGACTGCGCTCGATGTCTTGGATGACGCTGCTCATGCGAAAAAAGACCGCCGGGCCCGACTGGGCGCCGCGCGGTGCGGGGAATCGTACCTACTTGCGGCCCTGTTCGAGCTGCTCGGCCCGCGCCCTGCTCTGCTCCGCTCTCCAGAGCCGAACCCGCTCGTGGTCGCCGGAGAGCAACACGTCCGGGACGCCCCAACCCCGGTAGCGGGCGGGACGGGTGTAGTGCGGGTACTCCGGCGCCCCCTCCAGCACCTGACTGAAGGACTCCTCGACGGCGCTGCGCTCGTGCCCGAGCGCTCCCGGCAACTTGCGCATCACCACATCGGCAAGCACCATCGCCGGCAACTCCCCCCCGGCCAACACATAGCGCCCAATCGACACCTCGTCATCGGCAAAGTGCTCATGCACCCGCTCGTCGAACCCCTCATAACGCCCGCAGAGCAAAGCCACATGGGGCTCCTGAGTCAGCTCATCCGCCAGCTCATCATCTAGAAGCCGGCCCGTGGGCGATAGCAGCACCACTCGCGGCCTCTCCTCATTCGCATAAGCCGCCTGAAGTGCCGCGTCGACAACGTCAACGCGGAGAACCATCCCAGCCCCCCCGCCGTACGGCGCATCGTCTACCTGCCCGGCGCCCAGAGGAGTCGTATCGCGGTAGTTGAAGAGTCGAAGCTCATTCCCTTCGGCAACGGCGTTCTGCACCGACCGCTGAGACTGAAACCAGTCGAACGCCTCGGGAAAGAGAGAAAAGATGTCGAGTCTCACAAGCTGCCTTTAAACGGAATCCCTATGGGGGTGGAGCGTCTTGTACTTTTTCGCCGCCAACGTCGGGGCGACAGCAAATTCCCGCTCCTCGAAAAAGTTAAGCGGAACCCCCACCCGGATTCCGCTCACGCCCTCAGTCAAGAATGTCGACGATAACCCGTCGATCCAACCGCACAGCCGCGGCCTTGGCAATGGTGCGGATCGCGTTGGCCACGCGCCCGCCCTTGCCGATTACCCGCCCGAGATCCTCCTCGGCCACGGTGATCTCGTAGACAAGGTCCCCGTCCTCTTCCATCTCCTCGACCACGACTGCCGAGGGGTCCTCGACCAGCGACCTGACGAGGAACTCCAGGAGCTCGGTCACGGCAAGCTCAGCTGCCCGAGGCGGCGATGCCCTTGGTGCGCAACAGGGTGGCGACGGCCTCAGACGGCTGGGCGCCGTGCTCGAGCCAGTGCTTGGCGCGCTCCTCGTCGAACTCGATGATCGAGGGCTCGGTCTGCGGGTTGTAGCGACCGATCGTCTCGATCGTGCGCCCGTCGCGCGGAGAGCGCTTGTCGGCGACGACGATCCGCCAGATCGGGTTCTTCTTGGACCCGACGCGTCTTAGTCTGATTCGGACTGCCATGGACTGCGGCAGGTTAGCGCCTGCGTATCTTCGGGCGCGGCGCGGCCCCGGTCATCTGGGCAATCTGCTGCGCGTCGGGCATCTTGCCCGAGGCCACATGGCGCATCATCTTGCGCATCTGGTCGAACTGCTTGATCAGCTGGTTGACGTTCTGCGGCCGGGTCCCCGAGCCGTTGGCGATCCGCTTGCGGCGCGAGCCTTTGATCAGCCCCGGGTTGGCCCGCTCCTCGGGGGTCATCGAGAGGATGATCGCCTCGACCCGGTCGAGCTCTGACTCGTCTACTTTGGCGTTCTTCAGCTGCTTCATCGCCCCCATCCCGGGCATCATCCCGAGCACACTGCTGAGTGGGCCCATTTTGCGCACCTGTTTGAGCTGCTGGAGGAAGTCTTCGAGCGTGAACTGGTTGCTCTTCAGCTTCCGCTCCAGGTCGAGCGCCTGCTTCTCGTCGATCTGCTGCTCGGCTTTCTCGATCAGGCTCAGCACGTCGCCCATGCCGAGGATGCGCGAGGCCATCCGGTCGGGGTGGAAGCGATCGAAGGCCTCGAGCTTCTCCCCGGTCGAGGCGAAGAGGATCGGCTTACCGGTCACCGCCTTGACCGAGAGCGCGGCGCCGCCGCGGGCGTCGCCGTCGAGCTTGGTCATCACCACGCCGTCGAACTCGGCCGCCTCGGCGAAGGACTCGGCGACGCCGACCGCGTCCTGGCCGGTCATCGCGTCGACGACGAGCAGCACGTCGTGCGGCTTGACCCGCTTGCGGATCTTCGCCAGCTCCTCCATCAGGTCCTGGTCGATGTGGAGGCGGCCGGCGGTGTCGACGATCAGCACGTCGCGGCGCTCCTCGCGGGCGCGGTCGAGCGCCCAACCGGCGATCTCAACCGGGTCGGCGTCGGTTCCCTGCTCATAGACGTGGGCACCGACGCGCTCGCCGACGGTGACCAGCTGGTCGACGGCGGCGGGGCGGTAGACGTCGCAGGCAGCGAGAGCCACGTCCTTCTCGCCGCTCTCGCGCAGGAAGCGGGCGAGCTTGGCGCAGGCGGTCGTCTTGCCCGAGCCCTGCAGCCCGGCCATCAGGATCACCGTCGGCCCGCTCGAGGACATCGCCAACTCGCTACCGGTGCCCCCCATCAGCCCGGTCAGCTCCTCGTTGACGATCTTCACGACCTGCTGGCCTGGGTCGAGGCTCTCCAGCACCTCCGCGCCGAGACATCGCTCCTTCAGCGTCGCGGTGAAGGACTTGACGACCTTGAAGTTGACGTCGGCCTCGAGCAGCGCAAGGCGGATCTCCCGCATCGCCGAGTCGACATCGGCCTCGCTCAGCTTCCCGCGAGAGCGGACCTCAGAAAGAGTCGCCTGCAGCCGGTCTGAGAGCTGGTCGAACATCCCGCGGAGCTTAGGGGACTGAGTTCGTCTTTAGGCGTGCTATTGGACGCCTAAAGACGAACTCAGCGCTACCGGCTCACGGAACCCACATCTGCACGCGGTTGTTGAGCGAGTCCGCGATCCAGAGGTTGCCTTCGGCATCACTTGTGATGCCAGCCGGCCAGCCGAAGTTGAACTGCCCTTCACCTGAGCCCGAGCTGCCGAATTTGCCCAGGTATTTGCCTTCTTCGTCGAAGCGCTGGATCCGTTTGTTGCCTTCGTCGAGGACCCAGACGTTGCCCGCTTCGTCGACCTCGATCATGTCGGGGTTTTTGAATTCGCCGTTGCCCGAGCCTGCTTTGCCGAACTGGCGGACGAATTTCCCTGCTTCGTTGAACTCGCTGACCCGTTTGTTCTGCCAGTCGGCCACCCAGACGTTGCCGCTTGGGCCGATGTCGATCCCGGTCGGTTCGCCGAGTTGCCCGGGTTCCGATCCATACGAGCCGACGACTTCGAGCAGATTGCCTTCGGGGTCGAACTTCTGCAGGCGCCCGTTATAGGTGTCGGCGACCCAGATGTTCCCTTCGGCGTCGATCATGATGCTTTCGGGGCCTTCGAACTGGCCCGGTTCTGAGCCAGATTCGCCGAACTGGAAGAGGCAGCTGCCTTCCTGGTCGTACTTCTGGATGTTGTTGTTATATGCGTCATCGACCCAGATGTTTCCTTCAGCGTCGACTGCCAGCGACTTCGGCCCAAGGAGTTGGCATTCCCCTTCGCCTTCTTCACCGAACCGAGCCAGGTATTTACCTTCTTTGTCGAACTTCTGGATGCGGTTGTTTTCCAGGTCGGCAACCCAGACGTCGCCTTCGGAGTCGACGGCGATTTCGGCGGGATGTAGGAACTGGCCGTTGCCGGAGCCTTCAGAGCCAAAGGAGAACGAAAAATCGGCTGCTTCCGGGCTGCTTGTCGTAAACGATTTGTCGGCGCCTTTGGCGATTCCCGCTTCGCTTTCGGCGGCGACCCGGAAGTGGTAGGTCGTGCCTTCATTGAGGCCGGTCGGTGTCTGGCTTACGGCGACGTATTCGGTGCCGGAGCCAATCGATTCCGGGGAGACCGGGATTTTGGTTCCGTAGGAGGTGGTTTCGCCGTATTCAAACCAGTATTTGGTTGCCGAACCTAAGGGGTTGACTTTGCCGTTCAGGGCGGCCTGGGTGGTTTTGATTTCCGTGGCCGCTTCGGTGGTGGCGTCGGGGAGTTTGAGGGTCGTGAAGGATTTGTCTTCGCTCGGAATCGCTTTGCCTGCTTCGCTTTCGGCGGCGACCCGGAAGTGGTAGGTCGTGCCTTCTTTGAGGCCGGTCGGTGTCTGGCTTACGGCGACGGAAGAGGCTCCCGTGCCAATCGATTCGGGTGAGATGGGAATTTTGGCTCCGTAGGAGGTGGTTTCGCCGTATTCAAACCAGTATTTGGTTGCCGAACCTAAGGGGTTGACTTTGCCGTTCAGGGCGGCCTGGGTGGCTTTGATCGCCGTGGCGGCTTCGGTGGTGGCGTCGGGGAGTTTGAGGGTGGTGAAGGATTTGTCTTCGCCCTGGGCAGCGTCCACTTCGCTTTCGGCAACAACCCGGAAGTGGTAGGTCGTGCCTTCTTTGAGGCCGGTCGGTGTCTGGCCGACGGCTACGTTGGTAGTGCCGGAGCCGACCGGTTCGGGCGAGACCGGGATTTTGGTGCCGTGCGACGCTTCTCCTTCGTATTTGGTGGTGTCGTATTCGAACCAGTAGCTGGTCGCCGAGCTTTCTGGGTCGACTTTGCCGTTCAGGGTGGCCTGGGCGGCTTTGATCGCGGTGGCTGCTTCAGTGGTGGCCCTGGGGGGCACAAGTTTAAACGTTTTATCTACACCGTTCACCGTGCCCGCAGCGCTATCGGCAACAGCCCTGAAGTGGTAGGTCGTGCCTTGACTAAGGCCGGTCACGGTCTGGTTGACTTTCACGGTAGAAGAACCTGAGCCGATCAATTCCGGAGTGATTGGGATTTTGGTGCCGTGCGACGCTTCTCCTTCGTATTTGGTGGTGTCGTATTCGAACCAGTAGGTCGTAGCGAGGGCTTCTGGATCGATATTGCTGCTTAGGGTCGCTGAATTTTTTTTGAGACTGTTCGCTGAGGTGGAGCCAATCTTGGGCGGCTCGGCCTTGACCGTCCAGCCCTCCACGCGATTATTGCCAGTGTCGAGGATCAGGGCTTTCTGCGCCGCAGGGACCGCAATCCCGGTCGGGTTGCTGAGCTGGCCAGCGCCACCTCCTTCTTTGCCGATCTGGTCCTGGTATTCACCTTCGTGGGTAAACTTCTCTGCACGGCTGTTGCCCGAGTCGATGACCCAGAGTCGCCCCTGGAAGTCGAGTGCGATCCCGGCGGGGCTTTTGAATTTTCCGTTGCCGTTGCCGATTTCTCCGAATTTGGAGCCGTAATTGAGGGTAGAGGCATTGAACTTCTGCACGCGGTTGTTGCCCGTATCGGTGACCCAGATCGCACTCCCAACTACAACTCCCGTCGGCGATTTGAATTCGCCGTTGCCGCTGCCTTCTTTGCCGAATTGGGCGAGGAATTTGGGGGTGCTGGTGAGGTTGAACTTCTGCACGCGATTGTTGCCGGAGTCGACGACGAAGGCGTTGGTTCCGGAGAAGGTCATTCCGGCGGGAGAGTTGAACTGCATTTCGCCGGAGCCTTTTTCCCCGAATTTGAGGAGGTATTTGCCTTTGGAGTCGAACTTCTGCACGCGATTGTTGCCGGAGTCGACGACCCAGATGTTGCCAGAGGGATCGATGGCGAGCCCCCTCGGTGATTTGAATTCCCCGTCACCGCTCCCTTCTTTGCCGAACTGCGACAGGTATTCGCCTTTGGAGTTGAACTTCTCGACTCGGTTGTTTTCGGTATCAGCGACCCAGATGTTCCCTTCAAAGTCGGTTTCGATTCCCAGGTTCGGCTGTTTGAGCTGCCCGTTTTCGGAGCCTTCTTTTCCGAAGGAGAAGTTGAAGCCAGCCGTAACGAAAGTCGCGTCTTCTCCTTCAACCGTTTCAGCTTCGTTCTCAGCAACGATCCTGAAGTGGTATTCCGTGCTCTGGCTGAGGCCGATCACGGGCCGGCTGACCAAGACGCTGGAGGTTCCCGAGCCGACCGATTCCGGCGAGACCGGGATTTTGGTTCCGTAGGAGGTGGTTTTGCCGTATTCGAACCAGTAGGTCGTCGCCGAGCCTTCGGGATTGACCGAGCCTTTGAGGATCGCTTCTTCGTAGCTGATCGCGGTCGCCGCTTCGGTTGTGGCGGACGGAGGGGCTGCAACCGCCGAGGCAGGAATGCTTCCTATGACACAGAGAGCCGTAAGCGCAAGAAGCGCACCGATAAGAGCACGGGTCGTCTTGAGCATCCGGTTCTCCCTCCTCGCGTCCGCACCCATAAGCGGACAATTTGCCACTTCTGCGCACAGCCTAAACGATTAGTCAAATATTACTGTGCTATTGCTGTTCTGACAGCAATGCAGCCGCGAAATCGGAGGGGTCGAAGGGGCGGAGGTCCTCCAGCTGCTCGCCGGTGCCGATCAGCTTGACCGGGATCTCCAGCTCGGCGGCTATCGCGAGGACTATGCCGCCCTTGGCGGTGCCGTCAAGCTTGGTAAGGACCACGCCGTCTACCTCGGCTGCCTCGGTGAAGAGCTGGGCCTGGCGCAGGCCGTTCTGGCCCGTTGTGGCGTCGATCGAAAGCAAGGTCTCGTGGGGGGCACCGGGGAGTTGCTTGGCGATCACGCGGCGGACCTTGGCAAGCTCGTCCATCAGGTCGCTCTGGGTGTGGAGGCGGCCTGCAGTGTCGACGATGACCACGTCGGCGTCGCGGGCGCGGGCGGCCTCGACGGCGTCGAAGGCGACGGAGCCGGGGTCGGCGCCCTCCTCCCCGCGAATCAGCTCGGCGCCGGCGCGCTCGGCCCACTCGGCCAGCTGCTCGGCGGCGGCGGCGCGGTAGGTGTCGGCGGCGCCGAGGACGACGGAGAGGCCGAACTCCTTCGAGAGGTGCCAGGCGACCTTGCCGATCGTCGTCGTCTTGCCGGTGCCGTTGACGCCGACCATCAGCAGCACCGCCGGCTCGCCGCTGAGGTCGATCGGGGCGCGCGCGGTGGAGGCCACCTCGGCGAGAATCTCGATCAGGCGCTCGCGCACTGCCTCGCCGTCGGCGGCGACGCTGCCGGCCTCGACCTCGTGCTCGAGCCGTTCGACCACCTTGGCGGTGGTCGGCGCACCGACGTCGGCGAAGATCAGTGCCTCCTCCAACCGCTCCCAGGTCTCGTCGTCGATGCGCTCGAAGAGGCTGGCCGAGATCTCCTCCGTCAGGGCCTGGCGGCTCTTGGAAAGGCTCTCGCGCAGGCGGCGGAAGACGCCGCGGCGCTGCTCGGGGTCCTCAGCCGCTGCCGAGGTGTTCGCGCTCTCGCGCGAACCGAGGTTGAGAATCTCCTGCCAGCTCGTCGCCATCGAGCGGAGAGGCTATCCCGGCAGCGTCGCGGAGCTCCGCCTCGGCGGCCTCGATGTGATGACCGATCCGGTCGATGTCGGCCATCGAGTCGCGGTCGCCGAGCAGGCCGAACCCGATCGCGCCGTTGTAGCTGATGATCGCGATCGCCAGCGCGTGGCGGCGGGCGAGGAAGCCGACCGGGTAGACCTCGACCAGCTCGCGGCCGCGCACGTAGAAGGGGACTTGGGGGCCGGGGAAGTTCGTCACCAGCAGGTTGAAGAGGCGGGTCGAGAAGTTGATCGCCGCAGTGGGGCCGAGCAGCAGCGGTGGGGCGAACTCACGAAACCAGTCGTTCAGCCCCCAAATCGCCTCGGCGCCAAGCGGCTGCTTGGAAGCCTTGAGGTCGTCCATCGCGGCCGAGACGAAGCGCAGCCGCTCGACCGGGTCGGCGATGCCGACCGGCAGCGGCCCGCGCATCGCCGTCAGTTTGTTGCCCAGCTCGCCGTGCTGGTCTTCGGTACGGATCGAGACCGGGACCAGCGCCTGCAGCTCGATGCCGTCGGTCTCCAGGCCGCGCTCGAGCATCCAGCTGCGCAGTGCGCCCGCCGTCACCGCCAGGGTGACGTCGTTGACGGTGCCGCCGAGGGCATTCTTGATCCGTTTGAACTCGGCCAGGTCGCAGCGGGTGCCGTAGAAGCAGCGATCCGGGGAGAGGTCGACGTTGAGCGGAACCTTCGGTGCCGGCTTGGTCAGCGCCCAGGTCACCTCCCAGAGGCCGGCGAGCCCGTCGGAGGCCCGCCGACTTGCCCGTCGTGGGTGACGAAACGCGGCCGCCAGCCAGCGCACGCCGCGAACCAGGGTCTGGCCGAAACCGGTGACGGCGCGCCCGGCGAGGCTCCAGCGCGAGGGCGAGGGCCGCGGCTCCCAGGGTGCAGCCTCGGGAACCGGCTCGGTGCTCGGCTCGACGTCGAAGAGCAGGACGCCAATGTCGACAGCCGAGATCCCGTCGGCCATCGCGTGGTGGGTCTTGTAGACGATCGCGAAGCGCTCGCCCTCCATCCCCTCGACCAGGCAGAGCTCCCAGAGCGGCCGGGCGCGGTCGAGCGGCGGCGCGAAGGCTTCCGCGACCACGGCGCGGAACTGCTCTTCGCCTCCGGGTGCCGGCACCTTCGCGCGACGCACGTGCTCGTGGATGTCGAACTCGGGGTGGTCGACCCAGAAAGGGCGACCGAGGCCCAGAGGGGGATAGGCGAGGCGCTGGCGCAGGCGTGGCAACAGGTGCAGGCGGCTGCGGATGCTGGCCAGGAACTCCTCGTGGCTGGGCGGAGCGCCCTCGCAGACGAGAACCGCGCCGATCGCCATGTGCCCGTTGGACTTCTCGTTGGCCAGAAACGACGTGTCGAACGACGTGAGCCTGTCCATATGGCTTTGGGCCACCGCTCTCCTTTCCTTCCCCGCCGACAGCCTAGCGTGGGGCCAGGTCCAGGAACGTTCGGTTTTCTTTAAGGGAGGCGCCCGACTCAGGCGGCTTCGACCGAGCTGCGGGGCGGCTCTGCGGACGCTGCCGGCTCCTCGCCGATCAGGCCCGGGCCGGAAGTATCCTCGGCGTCGCTGTGCTTGGCCGGATCGCCGGCCAAGCCGGCGAAGGGTGGCGGCGCGGCGGCCTCGACATTCACCCCGGCTTCGCCGTTCTCCTCCCCCTCCTCGACTTCCCGCGGCAGCCGGCGGGAGACGACCTTGGTCACCCCGTCGCCGCCCATGCTGACCCCGTAGAGGATGTCGGCGGCGTCCATCGTCCGTTTCTGGTGGGTGACGATGACGAACTGGGCGCGGTCGGAGAAGCGGCGGATCAGCTGCAGGAAGCGGTCGATGTTGGCGTCGTCGAGGGCCGCCTCGACCTCGTCGAGGATGTAGAAGGGGCAGGGCCGGGCGAGGAAGACGGCGAAGACGAAGGCGATCGCGACCAGCGACTTCTCGCCGCCGGAGAGCAGCGAGAGCTTGCGGGTCGACTTGCCGGCCGGGGTGACCTCGATCTCGACGCCGAACTCCTCGCGCTCTTCTTCCCCATCCTCGTCGTCACCCTCCGCCGCCGCCTCCGCGCCCTCTGCCTCGGCGTCGCGCACCGCCCGCAGGCTGACCCGGCGCAACCGGCCGCGCCCGCCGGGGAAGAGGTGCTCGACCATCTCCTCGAAGTTCTTCGCCGTCGCCTCGAAGGTCTGCTCGAAGGCGCGCTCGATCTCACGGTCGATGTCGCGGATCAGCGCCTCCAGCTCCCGCATCCCGCGCTCGGTGTCCTCGCGCTGGGCCTGCAGCGTCTCGACATGCTCGCGCGCCTCCTCGTACTCGCTCTCGGCCAACGGGTTGACCGGGCCAATCTGGGCACGGCGGCGCTCCAGCCGCTCCAGGCGGCGGTCGATCTCGGCCCGCTCCTCGTCGGCCAGGGGCTGAGTCGCCGGCTCGACCTCCTCGCCGAGGCGCTCGGCGATCGAGGCAAGGTCCTTTGCGGCCTCGGCGCGGCGGTCGCCGAGGTGCGCGGCCTCGACCTCGACCTCGGTCAGCCTGTCCGAGGCGGCCGTCATCTCCGACTGCAGCTCGTACTCGCGCTGCGAACAGGCCCGCATCTCCTCGGCGATCTCGTCGCCGTCGCCCTCGCCGCCGACCACGAGCTGCTCGATCCGGCCGACCCGAGCGCGGATCGCGGCCTCCGCCGCCGACGCCGCGGCCGCGGCGGCACGGACGTCGTCGAGCAGCTCCTCGCCGGCCGCAAGGCGCTCGCGCAGGGCCTCGCGATGGCGCTCGCCGAGCAGGGCCTCGGCCCGGCGGGCATGGCGGGAGGCGCGCTCGGCGCCGCTTCGCACCACCCCCAGGGCCACCTCGCGCGCCGCCTCGCTGGCCTCGGCGGAGCGCGCCCTCGCGAGGGCGTCGGTGGCGCCCGCGAGGCCGGTATCGATCTCGCCCAGCTCCTCCTCCAGCTTCTGCGCTCTCTCGCCCGGCGCCGCGCCATCGCCAACGTCGAGCGTCAGCGGGCCGAGCTCGGCCCGCAGCGCGTCCAGCCCGGCGTGCAGCTCTCCCTCGCGGTCGCCGAGCCCGGCAGCACGGATGGCGACGCGCTGCTGGTCGCCGCGCAGCTTGGTCAGCACGCCCCAGGCCTGGGTGCGCTCGCGGTCGCGTGAGGCAAAGCGCTCCTCCGCCGCCCGGCGCTTCTCGCTCACCTCGGCGAGGCGCTTCTCGATCGCGGTCCGCTGGGCGCGCGCCTCGGCCGCAGCCTTCTCGGCCGCCTCCGCCCGGTCGGCGCCGAAGCGCAGTTCCTCGGCGACGAGCTGTCCGCGTAGGCCCAACTCCTCGCGCTCGATCCGCGCCCCCAGCTCCGCGGCCTGTGCCTGGCGCTTCAGCGGCCGTAGGCGCGCGCGTGCCTCGCGCTCGAGGTCGAGGGCGCGGTCGAGGTTGTCGCGAGCGGCCCGCAGCTTCAGCTCGGCGCGGCGCCGGCGCTTGCGGTGCTTGCCCAACCCGGCCGCCTCCTCGATCAGCAGCCGCCGCTCGCGCGGTTTGGAGTGGACGATCGACTCGACCCGGCCCTGGCTGATCACCGAGTGCATCTCGCGGCCGAGGTTGGTGTCCGAGAGCACCTCGACCACGTCGACGAGGCGGCAGCGAGCGCCGTTGAGGCGGTAGCTGCCGTCGCCGGAGCGGTCGAGCGTCCGCTTCACCGCGATCTCGGAGAGCTCGGTCGCGGCGCGGCCCTCGGAGTTGTCGATCGTCACCTCGACTTCGGCCATGCGGCGCTGGCCGACGCCCTTGCCGCCCGCCGAGATCACGTCCTGCATCGAGGCGCCGCGAATCGCCCCCGGGCTCTGCTCGCCCAGCGCCCAGAGCACCGCGTCGGTGATGTTCGACTTGCCGGAGCCGTTGGGGCCGACGATCACGCTGACGCCGGGCGAGAACTCCAGCCTCGCCCGCTCGGGGAACGACTTGAACCCCTTCATCTCGATCGATTTCAGATACATCTCTTCAGTCCCTCGGCCCTTGGTCGCACAGGCTCTCGTTTGTGTCGGACGCGACGGCCACGGCTAGCCGCCGAGGCGCTTCAGCGCCTGCTCGGCCGCGGCCTGCTCGGCCGCCTTCTTGCTCCGGCCAACCCCTTCGCCGACCCGTTCGGAGTCGACGATCGCCACGACCTCGAATTTCCGCCGGTGCGGCGGGCCGGATTCGGCGACCACCTCGTAGCTTACGTGCGAACGGCGGCGGGCAAGCATCTCCTGCAGCGCCGACTTGAAGTCGATCGTGGTCTCGGCGACGTGCTGGATGCGGGACTCGAATGCCGCCGCGATCGCCGCCGCGATCCGCTCGAATCCGAATGCAAGGAAGCAGGCGCCGATCAGCGCCTCGGTCGCCTCCGGCAGCGGACGCTCGCCGCTGAGCAGCACCTCGGCCGGGATTCCCACTTCCATCCCCTCGGGCTCGCCGGCTCGCAGCATCTCCGGCACGCCGAGCCGACGCCCGACCTCGGCGCAGGAGACCCCGCTCACCGCCTGGTTGTGGATCTTGGTCAGGCCGCCCGCGTCGACCTCCGGAAAGCGCTCGACGAGATCGCCGGCCACGACCAGGGCAAGAACGCTGTCGCCGAGGTAGGCGAGGCGCTCGTAGGATTCCTTTCCGTCCTCGGCCCACGAAGAGTGAGTCAGCGCCTCGTGTCGCAGGTCGTCGGGAAGCTGCGCCAGTAGGTCTGAAAGCGCCGCGACGCTCACGCCGGAGAGTGCTCGAGCACGAACTCGACCGCGTCGCCGACAGTCGCGATCTTCGTCGCCTGCTCCTCGGAGACGGAGACCCCGTAGGTGTCCTCCAGCTCCATCACCAGCTCGTAGAGGTCGAGCGAGTCGGCGTCGAGGTCCTCCTTGAAGCGGGTCGCCTCGCCGATCTTCGCCGCGTCCACTTCGAGCTCCTCGGCGAGGTGGTTACAGACCAGGGTGAGGACTTCCTCGCGGGTCATCGTGGAGTTCCTATCACGCCGCGCCGTCGGCGAGCGCGCCCCGGCCGGCGCCTCCCTCGCGGAGCAGGGCCGCGGTGCGGCCGACCGCGTCGACCTCGACGCAGCGGGCCGCGAGGCGGACGGCGTTGGCGATCCCCTCGGCTCCGGAGCTGCCGTGGCCGACCACGGCGATGCCACGCAAACCGAGCAGGATCGCGCCGCCGGTCGTGTCCGGGTGCAGCTCGCGCCGCAGCCCGCCCAGCGCCGGGCGCATCAACAGGCCGCCCAGCGCGGCCAGCAGGTTGGAGCGGGCCGCATCGCGGATCGCGGCGGTAATCGTCTTCGCGGTTCCCTCCATCAGCTTCAGCGAGACGTTGCCTGTGAAGCCGTCGGTTACGACGACGTCGGCGACGCCGGATGGCAGGTCGCGCCCCTCGACGTTGCCGGCGAAATCGATCCCCTCCGCACTGGAGAGGACATCGTGGGCGGCAACGATCTCCTCGCGTCCCTTGCCCGCCTCCTCACCGACCGAGAGCAGGCCGACGCGGGGCCGCTCGACTCCGAGCACCGCCGCGCTGAAGGCGGCGCCGAGGAAGGCGAACTGGACCAGGTGCTGGGCGCGCACCTCGACGTTGGCGCCGACGTCGAGGAAGAGCACCGGCTTGCCGGGAACGGGAAGTTGGACCGCGAGGGCGGGCCGCTGCACGCCCTTCAGCCGCCGCAGGCCGAAGGTCGCCGCGGCCATCGCCGCCCCGGTCGAGCCCGGGCTGGCCATCGCCTCGGCCCGGCCCTCGGCGACGTCGGCAGCTGCGCGAACCACCGATGCCTCTTTCTTGGTGCGGACCGCGCTCACGGGGTCCTCGTCGTTGCCGATCCACTCCGATGTGGGTACGACCTCGATCCCCTCGACCCCGTCCAGCCCCAGCTCGCCGGGTGGCCCGAAAACGCGAACGCCTATCCCGTCCGCCGCCGCCATCCGGGCGCCGTCGGCGAGCACGTCAAAGCCCTGCTCGGCCCCGAACCCGTCCAGGGCCACGGTCACGCCGTGCCCCGCCGTCGTCACTCCTGGGCGTCGGAGGGCGCCGCCGAGGGATCGACGACTTTGTGGGCGATCACCTCGCGACCGGCGTAGGTGCCACAGGTCGGGCAGACCCGGTGCGGCAGCCGCGGGCTATGGCAGCGCGGGCACTGGTTCAGCCGCGCCTTGCCGGCTTTGTGCTGAGCGCGCCGTTTGTCGCGCCGCGTGCTGGAAGTTCTCTTCTTCGGGACAGCCATGAGCCGGAGCATGGTAGCGGGTCAGAGAGGAGGCCCGGGCACCCCTCCCAAAACGCGCGGCAGGAGCCGCGCTTGAGTGTTTTGGGAGGGGTGCCCGGGCCTCCCATACCTACTCCAGCTTCAGCTCCTTCAGCTTGGCCCACCTCGGGTCGAAAGCTTGGCCGTGTTCGTGGTCGGCGGGGTCGGCGTCGTTGAGCGATTCGCCGCAGGTGGAACAGAGGCCGGCGCAGTCCTCGCGACAGAGGAACCGAGCCGGGATCGCGAGGACGGCTGCGTCGTGAGCCCAGCGGCCGAGGTCGAGCTCCTCGTCCTCCACATAGGGACTGCGCAGCTCCTCGTCCTCGGTATTTTCCTGAGCGATCTCGCGTGCATCGACCTCGGTTTCGAAGGCCGCCTCCTCCAGGCAGCGCATGCAGGGACCCTCGATCCGGAGCGGAAAGCGGAGGTGGAAGGCGTAGCCGCCACTGGGGCGCGAGACGTCGAGGCGGGTCTCGGCGGCATCGGGCGAGACGGCGTACGTCTGCCCCGCAAGCTCCAGCGGCTCCAGGCGCACCGGCAGGTCGAGCCGACGTCCCTCGCCGTGGGACAGGGACAGTCGCGCGAGGTCGATGATCGTGGTCGCTTGGGACATTGGCGCTCCTCCGCTTCGGCCGGGCTTACGATGGCAGCCTCCGACGAGATTACGGAATGAATCGATTCGACTGGACACCAGAGGTCTACCTGGAGCGAATCCGCTCGCAGATCCCGCGCTACGACGAGCTGCAGGAGCAGGCGATCGCGGCGATCCCGTTCCCCCCGGAGCGTGTGCTCGAGCTGGGAATGGGGACCGGCGAGACGACCCGACGCCTGATCGAGGCCCATCCAGACGCCTGGGTGATCGGCCTCGACGCCAGCCCCGACATGGTCTTCCGCGCCCGCCAGTCCTATGACGACGTGCAGCTGGCCCGCATGGAGGATCCCCTCCCCGACGGCCCCTGGGACCTGGTCATCTCCGTCCTCTCGGCAGGCGAACTGGACGACGACCAGCTCCAAGCCCTCTGCCGCCGGGTGAAAGAACACTCCCGCTCCCTGGTCATAGGCGACCTCTTCGAGCCAACCAAGCTCCAAGGCCTACTCGCCTGGTCGGGCGGCCAAATCACCTGGCAAGCTGACGACTTGGCCGTAGTAGCAGCCCAGTACTGAGGAGAGGGTCGGGCACCCCTCCGAACGGCTTGTACTTTTTCGGTAGTCCGATCTCGAACGGCCCCAGCCGCTCCACCGAAAAAGTTGAGTGAGGAGGGGTGCCCGACCCTCTCCCCCGGCCGCTACTGCTGCTCGTCCAACTCGGCGACGGGCTGCTCTTCGTCCCGCCCAGCCAAGCGATCCCGCCCCCGTTGCACGGCAGCGAGGAACTTCTGCAGGTTGACCTCGAGCGTGTTGAGGATCTCGTCGGCGTAGTCCTCGGCACCGAGGCGGATCTCGCGCTCGCGGGTGCGGGCGTCCTCGACGATCTCGTCGGCGGCCCGCTCGGCCTGCTTGGTGACCTCCTCGTCGGAGATCAGGCGGGCCTGCTGCTCGCGCGCCTCGCGCACGATCCGCTCCGCCTCGCGCTTGGCCTCGGCCAGCATCTCCTGGCGCTCCTTGACGATCCAGCGCGCCTGCTTGATCTCCTCGGGGATCGTCGCCCGCATCTGGTCGAGCAGGTCGTAGATCTCCTCACGATCGACGCGCACCTGGTCCGTCAGCGGCACCGGGCGCGCGTTGTGAACCACGTCGTCGAGCTTGTCTATGAGAACGAGAACGTCCATCAGCAGGTCGTAAGCCTACGTGTCGGAGGCATTTTCGGTGAGGAAGCCGTTATTTCCTCGTCTTTTTGCAAGCTCTCGCCCACTCCCCTCCGCACCGGAAAAGCCTACCTCTCGCCGAGCCGCTCTGCCATCGCGGTCGCCACGGGCCCCGGGACGAGGTCGGATACGTCGCCCCCGAAGGTCGCCATTTCCTTGACTCCGGTCGAGGAAAGGAAGCTGTAGTGGGCCGAGGCGATCACGTACATGCTCTCGATCCCGGGGTCGAGCTTGCGGTTGAGCTGGGCCATCTCGAACTCGTACTCGAAGTCGGAGATCGCCCGCAGGCCCTTGATCACGGCTTTGGCGCCCAGTTCGCGGGCGAACTCGACCAGCAGGTTGGAGAAGGTCCGCACCTCGACGTTGTCGAGATGCGACGTCGCCTCGACGATGAAGGCCTGGCGCTCCTCGGCCGTGAAGAGGGTCTTCTCCTTGCGGATCGGGTTGTTGACGACGCCGACCACGACCCGCTCGAAGACCGCCGCGGTGCGGGTGATGATGTCGAGGTGGCCGTTGGTGACCGGGTCGTAGCTTCCCGGGCAGACGACCGTGCCGTCGCGCTCGGCCATCAGCCTTCCTCTCCGTAGATGGAGACATCGGCGGCGCCGTAGCGGCGCTGGCGCAGCCGCGGCAGCGAGTCGATGCGCAGCGGCCGGCGCGCGCCGCTCTCGACTATCGCCCGCCCTCCCTCGTTGAGAAGGCGAGACAGATGGGTATCCAGTTCCTGCCCCACGCGGTCGGCGAGTTTATAGGGGGCGTCGACGAAGACGAGGTCGAAGCGCGGGCCGTCGTCTCCCTCGAGTGGACCGGCCAACCAGTGCGAGACGTCGGCGCGGACCAGATCGACCCGCTCGGATAGGCCCAGATGCTCGATGTTGCCGAGGGCGGCGCGGGTCTCCTGGTCGACCAGGGTGGCATGGGCGGCGCCCCGAGAGAGCGCCTCGATCGCCAGCGCACCGGTACCGCAGAACAGGTCGAGTACGGTCGCTCCCTCGACCCTATCCCCGAGAACGGAAAAGATCGCCTCACGCGCCCGGTCCGAAGTGGGACGCACCTTCCACCCCCGCGGCGCCAGCAGCTTCCGCCCCCCCAGCTCCCCGGCGATCACCCGCATAGGCAAGTCCTTTCCAGGGGGGTGTCTGAGCTTAACCACGAAATACCGTGGGTTAGATCAGACACGCCTCGGGGCGAGGGTGGTTGGGGCGGTTTTGGCGCGGGCATGTTTCAGAGTGGTATCGGGTCGGCGGCGCCGGCGCCGAAGCGGCGGCGGGCGGCCTCGAGCAGGGGGCCTAGCTCGGGAGCATCGAGGGAGCCGTGGCGCTGCAGGAGGTCAAGCACCTCGTCGCGGGCGGCGACGAGGGTCGGCGTGTCCTCGGGCAGCTCGGCGACTGCGAAGCGCGGCAGGCCGTGCTGGCGGGTGCCGAGCACCTCCCCCTCTCCGCGCAGGCTGAGATCGACCTCGGCCAGCTTGAAACCGTCGCTCTCGCGCTCGACCGCCTTGAGGCGGCGCCGCGCCAGCTCACCGGCGTCTTCGGGGAAGAGCAGGCAGACCGAGTCGTGCTCGCCACGGCCGACCCGCCCACGCAACTGGTGCAGCTGGGAGACGCCGTAGCGCTCGGCACCCTCGATCACCATCACGGTCGCGTTCGGCACGTCGATTCCGACCTCGATCACCGTGGTCGCGACCAGCACGTCGGTCTCGCCCGAGGAAAAGGACTCCATGGCGGCCGCCTTGTCCGCCGATCGCATCTGGCCGTGGATCGTGCCGACCGAGAAATCGCCCAGCTCGCCCGCCGCCAGCCGCTGCGCCTCGACCTCGGCAGCCCGGCCCTGCATCTTCTCGGACTCCTCCACCAGCGGGCAGACGACGTAGGCCTGGCGCCCCTCGCGCAGCTGCCCGCGGATGAACTCGTATGCCCCGCCCCGCTCGTCCTCCTCGACCAGGCGCGTCCGCACTGGCCGGCGGCCGGCGGGCAGCTCGTGCAGCGCGGTCGTGTCCAGGTCCCCGTAGGCGGTCAGCGCCAGCGTCCGCGGGATCGGCGTCGCGGTCATGTGCAGCACGTGCGGAGCCATGCCCTCCACCCCCTTCGAGTCCAGCGCCTTGCGCTGCGCGACGCCGAACCGGTGCTGCTCGTCGACCACGCAGAGACCGAGCCGGGCGAACTCCACGGCCGGCTCGATCAGCGCGTGCGTGCCGACGATCAGCCCCAACTCCCCGGTCGCCAACCGCTCCAGGGCTTCCTTGCGCCTTGCCGCCGGAGTTGACCCGGTCAACAGCGCAAACGGAGTCGCCTCCTCCGCCAACAGCTTCCCCAGGGTCACCGCATGCTGCTCGGCCAGCGTCTCCGTCGGCGCCATCAACCCCGCCTGGAACCCGGCTTCCAACGCCCGCAGCATCGAGTAGACCGCGACAACCGTCTTCCCCGACCCGACCTCCCCCATGAGCAGCCGCTGCATCGGCTCCCCGGCATCGAGGTCCCCGTCGATCTCGTCAAATGCCTTCAGCTGGTCCCGCGTCGGCTCGAACGGCAACGATTCCAGCCACCGCCCGACCGCCTCCCCCGGCTTCCCCAACCTCGGCGCCGGCCTAGCCACCCGGTGTGCCCGCTTCCGCGTAGCCAGAACCGCCTGGTAGAGAAAGAGCTCTTCGAACCGCAACCGCTCCCGAGCGACCTCAACCTCCTCGATCGTCTCCGGAAAGTGAACGACCCTGATCGCATCGGCCACCCCCGCAAGCCCCCGACGCACCCGAAGCTCGGCAGGCAAAGGCTCAAGCACATTCCCCGCCAACCGAACCGCCTGCTCCATCCACTGCCGCAACTTCGACGGCCTCAGCTTCTCCGAGGCCGGATGCACGGGAACCAACCCCGACTCTCCCGCGGGTGGCGGAGGGTGAGGGGGGTCGAGGACAGCCCGTGGACTGCCCGCAGTGCCCCCCTCACCCTCCGACAGGACCCGCGGGCCAGCCGCCATGAACTCGTATTCCGACACCCGGAACCCGCGTTTGTCCAACGAACCGGTCAGTAGGAGATGCGTGCCGACGGTGAGCTTCTGGGCAACCCACGGCTGGTTGAACCAGCTCGCCCGCACGGTGCACGAGTCGTCGCCGACTTTCACGCCCACGATGCTCAGGCCGCGGCGGCGAAACGGCCGGGGAGCGTTGCCGAGGACCTCGACGGCGATCGTGCCCTTCTGGCCGGGCTCGAGGCTGGCGAGGGGGACGACGGTCCGGTCGCGGTGGCTGTGGGGGAAGCGCAGGAGGAGATCGCCGACGGTTGCAACACCGGCTTCGGCCGCTGCCTCGGCCGTCTTCGGCCCAACACCCTCCAGTCCTTGCAGCGAGACGTCGAGGGCGCTCGGCCGCGGCCAGTGGACCGGGGCATCGCGCAGCTGAGTCGGGGTTAGCTCGGAAGTGCTCGCGAAGGCGCGCACTACTGGGCGGCCAGCAGCCACCACCAGCTCGGCTGGCCGCCTTCGTGGGTCTCGATCTCGACGCCGTCGGGGACGTGGGTGTCGATCTCCTCCAGTGCGATCGGAGCGCCGTCGCCGGCGATTACGGTGACGATCTCGGCCCCCGCGGCGAGCTTTTCGATCGTTTCGGCCAGGGTCGAACCCGCCCCACCCCAGGCGACGATCTCGTCCCCGACGAAGCCGATCGCGTCGCCTTGGCGGAAGCGACCCTGGGCGTCGTCGCGGGCGGCGGGCGCAACGCCGCCGCTGACGATGTCGGCAAGCGCCGCCTCCAGCCGTCCGGCGTTCTCCTCCGCCGACGCACCCTGGTCGAACTCGACCAGGGTGAGCAGGCTTTCCTGCAAGGAAGTCGCCGGCACCACCCGCGCCGGCTTCTCGGAGAGCTCGCAGGCTCGCTCCGCCGCCATCACGACATTGGGTGAGCTTGGGAAGACGAGTACTTCCTCAGACGGGACCTCGTGGATGCCCGCGAGCAGCTCGTAAGTCGAGGGGTTGAGGGTCTCGCCGCCGGGGACGACGTGGGCGCCCAGCTCGGCGAAGAGACGCTCCAGGCCCTCGCCGGCAGCCACCGCGAGGGCGCCCGTACGGCCCCCGTTCAGCCGGGCGCGGCGCTCGGCGATCTGCTCTCGCATGTCGGCGACGTCGAGGTTTGTGACCTTGCCGGCATCCTCGAAGAGCGCGACCGCGGCCTCGGGGTCGTCGGTGTGGACGTGGACCTTGAGGGTCACCTCGTCGCCGACGACGAGCACCGAGTCGCCGAGGCCCTCCAAGCGGGGCAGGAAGTCGCGACCGCTCAGCCCGGTGCCGGAGACGATGAAGTTGGTGCAGTAGCTGAAGCGGCTGTCCTCGTGGTGGGGCCGGCTGAGCCGCGGCGCCTCGTGGTGGGAGACCTCCGGGACCGCACCGCCGTCGCCGCGCAGGCCGGCGACCACCCCGGCCAGGATCAGCACCAGGCCGTAGCCGCCCGCGTCGACGACGCCGGACTCGCGCAGCACGTCGAGCTGCTCGGGCGTACGCTCGACCGCGCGCTGGCCGTCGGCGATCGCCCGCTCCAGCACCTCGGCGAGGATCGCGTCCTGCTCCCCTTCGGCGACGCCGCGGTCGAGCCGCTGCTTCTCCGCGTCGAGGCGCGAGAGCTGGCGGGCGATCGAGTGCGCCATCTCCCGAAAGACGGTCAGCATCGTCCCCTCCGCCGGCTCGCGCACCGAGTCGTAGGCGGCGTCGGCGGCGCTGGCGAAGGCCGAGGCGACCAGCACCGGGTCGATCAGCTCGCCCGGGCGGCTGGCAAGCTCCTCGGCGGCGCCTCGGACGATCTGGCTGAGGATGACGCCGGAGTTGCCGCGGGCGCCCATCAGCGCCGCGCGGGCCAGCGCCTGCACCAGCTGGGTCCGGCCGACCTCGTCGACCTCGAGGCCGTCGAGGCGGTCGAGCTCTTCCATCACGGCCCGCATCGTCATCGCCATGTTGTCGCCGGTATCGCCGTCGGCGACCGGGAAGACGTTGAGGTCGTTGACCTCCTGGCGACGAGCCTCGAGGTTGGCGTAGGCGGAGCCGATGACGCGCCGGAAGCGGACGATCGAGGGGTCGGGCATCAATCCGAAATCTAGCTGCCAAGGCCGGATGGGCCGCCGAGTAAGAACAGGTTCTAAGCCCAGCGGCCGAGTTCGCTACGGTGCGACGCTCGATGAGACGCTTCGCCACCTGGACCACCGGGCACCGCAAGACCGTGATCCTCAGCTGGATCGTCGCCCTGTTCGGGATCGTGGCGATCGCAGGCTCGGCGGGCTCCGAATTCACCGAAGAATTCAACCTGCCCTCCTCCGACTCGGTGGAAGCGCTCCACCTGCTCGAAGACCGCTTCCCGCAGCAAGCCGGCGAGAGCGCGACGATCGTCTTCAAGGCGCCGGGCGGGGTCTCCACGGAACCGGTCCAGCGCAAGATGGAAAGCGTCTTCGCCAAGGTCGCGAAGTTCCCGCACGTCAGCGAAGTGAAGAGCCCGTATGCCGAAGGCTCGGGGGCGGTCAGCGCTGACGGCAAGATCGCTTACGCCACGGTGCAGTTCGACGTCACCAACGACAAGGTCGACAAAGCCAAGACGAGGGAAATCATCGCGACGGCGCAAGCGGCTGCCGACAACGACCTGCAGGTCGAGCTCGGCGGCCAGCTGATCCAGGAAGCGACCCAGGAAGAAGGCGGCGACTCCTCCTTCATGATCGGACTGGCGGCGGCGATCATCGTCCTGCTCCTCACCTTCGGCTCCGTCGTGGCGATGGGGCTGCCGATCCTCACCGCCCTCTTTGCGCTCGGTGTCGGCATCGGCCTGGTCACACTGGGAACCCACGTCTTCGACATGGCGAACTTCGCCCCGGTTCTGGCGGCGATGATCGGGCTCGGCGTCGGCATCGACTACGCGCTCTTCATCCTCACCCGCTTCCGCAACGGGCTCGACGAAGGGCTGGAGCCACAACCCGCCGCGATCGCGGCCGTCGACACGGCGGGCCGCGCGGTCCTCTTCGCCGGGATCACGGTGATCATCTCGCTGATGGGGATGCTGCTGCTCGGCATCAGCTTCTTGGTCGGGGTCGCGGTAGCGGCTGCGCTCGCCGTCCTCTTCACGATGATCGCTGCGCTGACCCTGCTGCCGGCGCTGCTGACGATCGTCGGCCACCGCGTCGACCGGCTCCGCATTCCCGGCCTCGGCGGCCGCTCCAACAGCGTCGCCGAAGACAGCCGCTGGTTCCGCTGGAGCCGCGAGATCCAGCGCCGCCCGGTGCTCTCGGCCCTGCTCTCCGGCGGTCTGCTGCTGCTCCTCTGCGTGCCGACGCTGTCGCTGCGACTCGGCTCCAACGACGCCGGCACCGACACCGCGGGCACGACGACGCGGGAAGCGTATGACCTGCTCGCCGAAGGCTTCGGCCCCGGGTTCAACGGCCCCTTCCAGATCGTCGCGGCGCTGCCCGACAAGGGCGACGATGCCGCCCTGGTCCAGCTCAGCAAGAAGCTGGAAGGCGAAGAAGGCGTTGCCGACACGACGCCGGTGGCGCTCAATCCGGCCAAGAACACGGGGGTCTTCCTGGTCTACCCGACGACCTCGCCGCAGAGCGTCGAGACCACCACCCTGCTCAACCGCATCCGCGACGACCTGATACCCCCGATCGAGCAGCAGACCGGAGCGGCGGTCCACGTCGGCGGCATCACCGCGATCTTCGAGGACTTCGGCGACGCGATCTCCGAAAAGCTGCCGCTATTCATCGGCGTCGTCGTGCTGCTCTCGGCGCTGCTGCTGATGATCGTCTTCCGGTCCGTATTGGTGCCGCTGAAGGCGATAGTGATGAACCTGCTCAGCATCGGCGCCGCGTTCGGGCTGATCGTCGCCGTCTTCCAGTGGGGCTGGGGCGCCAGCATCATCGGCGTCGACGGCACCGGCCCGATCATCTCCTTCTTCCCCGTCTTCCTCTTCGCGATCGTCTTCGGCCTCTCGATGGACTACGAGGTCTTCCTGATGTCGCGCATCCACGAGGAGTGGGAAAGCAACCGCGACGCGACGCTCGCCGTCACCCGCGGCCTGGCGCTCACCGGCCGGGTGATCACCGCCGCGGCCGCGATCATGATCACCGTCTTCGCCTCCTTCATGCTGGGCGAAGAACGAATCATCAAGCTCTTCGGCCTGGGCCTCGCCTCGGCCGTCTTCATCGACGCGGTGATCATCCGCTCGGTCCTGGTGCCGGCGATCATGCAGCTCTTCGGCAAGAACGCCTGGTGGATCCCGGCCTGGCTCGACCGCATCCTGCCGCGCCTGCACGTAGAGCCCGCAGAGGGTGACCCGGCACCGACGGGCGAGCACCCCGTCGTAACAGCCGACTGACTGGGCGGCGGCTAAGCCGCCTTAACGACCTTGTTGGCCTTGAGACAGCGGGTGCAGACGTAAGCGCGCAGCTTGCGTCCGTTCTCCTGGATCCGCACCTTCTGCAGGTTGGGATCGAAGCGCCGCTTGGTGGCTACCATCGAGTGGCTCCGGGACTGACCGAATGCCGGTCCCTTTCCACAGCTGTGACATACCTTGGCCATCGGGTCGGGCATGCTACCGTGATCGCTAGTTAGCTAAGTAGCCTAACTGAATAGATCGCACGACTTCCGTCCGGAGGGGGGAGAGAAATGGCCGCCGAGGACTTGGACGCGGTGAACATGCACGAGGCCAAGACGCATCTGTCGAAGCTGGTCGCCCGGGTCGAGGGCGGCGAGCAGATCATGATCACCCGCGCCGGTAGGCCGGCCGCAAAGCTGGTGCCGGTATCCGCGGAAAAACCTGGGAAGCGCAAGCTCGGCGGCTGGGAGGGAAAGTTCGACGTACCGTCCCTAGAGGAATGGGCAGAGATGAAGCGGGAAACCGCACGCGAATTCGAAGGCGAGATCTTTCCGAACGACGAAGACCGTTGGGGAGGCAATTGAAGCTACTGCTCGACACCCACACGATGATCTGGGCCTTTTCCGAACCTCGTCTGCTGTCCGCCCAGGCCAGGGACGCCATCTCCACCACAGAAAACGATGTCTTCGTCAGCGTGATCAGCCCGTGGGAGATAGCAATTAAGCGATCCAAGAAAAGACTTCGTGCGCCCGAGGATCTCGGCGACGCTATGGAGGCTCACCAATTCCGGTTGCTGCCGGTGCTGCTTCGTCACACTAAGGCGATCGGCTCAATGCCGAACCACCACAGCGACCCCTTCGACCGAATGCTCGTGGCCCAGGCGATCATCGATGGACTGACGCTGGTCACGTCCGACCGGGCCCTGCGCCGCTATCCGGTCGCAACCCTGCCGGCGAGCTGACGGAATACCGGGTTGTCGCTGCTGCCTGCGATCTAGGTGTCGCGGACCTGCCAGCGGTACGGGTTGACCTCTTGTTTCAGCAGGGCCATGCGGGCGACGGTGAGGGCGGCGTTTCGACCCTGGTCTCGCTTGCCACCGCCGGCCCGGGCCAGGGCCTGCTCCATCGTGTCGCAGGTGATCACGCCGAAGGCGCAGGGCACACCCGTCTCCAGCTGCACGTCCTGGATGCCGCGGGCGGCCTCGGCGCAGACGAAGTCGTAGTGGTCAGTCTCGCCGCGGATGACGACGCCGAGGCAGGCGACCCCGGAGAAGCGTCCCGTCGTCGCGTGCAGCTTGGCGGCGAAGGGCAGCTCGTAGGCGCCCGGGACGGAGACCTCGCTGACCGAGGACGCCGGCACGCCGGCAAGCTCGAAGCCTTCGCGGGCACCGCTCAGCAGCCGTTCGGCGAGATCCTCGTAGAAGCGGCCGACGCAGACGGCGAACTCGCGGCCGGCGAGCGTCTCCCGTTCCTCCTCGCCGAACGCCTCGAGGAAGGCAGTGGACTCAGCCACCCGCCGCCTCGCTCTCCCCGGCCGCGTCGCGCTCGTCCTCGTCGCGGATCATCTCCTCGTCGAGGGCAAGGCCCTGGTGGTGGAGGGAGTGGCCCATCTTGTCGCGCTTGGCGCGCAGGTAGGCCTCGTTGTGGGCGTTGGGCGAGGACTCGATCGGCACCTGCTCGGAGACCGAGAGGCCATAACCCTCCAGGCCGACGATCTTCTTCGGGTTGTTGGTGAGGATGCGGATGCTGGTCAGGCCGAGGTCGCCGAGGATCTGGGCGCCGATCCCGTAGTCGCGCAGGTCGGCGGGCAGGCCGAGCTTGAGGTTGGCCTCGACCGTATCCGCCCCCTCCTCCTGCAGCTTGTAGGCCTTGAGCTTGTTGAGCAGGCCGATACCGCGACCCTCCTGGGAGAGGTAGAGGAGGACACCGCGCCCCTCGTTCTCGATCTGGGTCAAGGCGGCGACCAGCTGCTCGCCGCAGTCGCATCGCATGCTGTGGAAGACGTCGCCGGTGAGGCACTCGCTGTGGACGCGGACCAGCACGTCCTCGACCCCGTCGACGTCGCCCTTGACCATCGCCACGTGGTGCTTGTCATCTACCAAGGAGCGGTAGCCGACCGCGGTGAAGTCGCCGAACTCGGTCGGCAGGGCCGTGGCGACGACGCGCTCGACCAGCTTCTCGGTGCGGCGGCGGTAGGCGATCAGGTCCGCAACCGTGATCATCTTCAGGCCGTGGCGCTCGCAGTAGGGGATCAGGTCGGGGACCCGGGCCATCGTGCCGTCGTCGTTCATCACCTCGCAGATCACCCCGGCGGGCGTCAGGCCGGCGAGGCGGGCGAGGTCGACGCTGGCCTCGGTGTGGCCGGTGCGCTCGAGCACGCCTCCCTCCTTGGCCCGCAGCGGGAACATGTGGCCGGGGACGACGATGTCGCGTGGGCCGGAGTTGGGGTCTATCGCCACCTGGATCGTGTGGGCGCGGTCATGGGCAGAGATGCCGGTGCTGACCCCGCCCGCGGCCTCGATCGTCACCGTGAAGGCGGTCTGCAGCGGCGCCTCGTTCTTCGCCGCCATCAAGTTGAGGCCGAGCTTCTCGCAGCGCTCCGCGGTCAGCGCCAGGCAGATCAGGCCGCGTGCCTCCTTGGCCATGAAGTTGACCGCCTCGGGGGTGGCGAACTGCGCCGCCATCACCAGGTCGCCCTCGTTCTCGCGGTCCTCGCCGTCGCAGACGACGATCATGCGGCCGCGGCGGATCTCCTCGATCCCCTCCTCGATCGTCGAGAACGGGCTCTCGCCCGCCCCCACGCCTGCTCCGTCTGTCCGCTGCGTCTTCGTCATCTGGCTCACGTCCGCTCCTCTCCGGCGAATGGTGTCATCAATCGCTCCACGTACTTCGCCACCACGTCACACTCGACGTTGATCCGGTCGCCGGCGGCGACCTCTCCGAAGGTGGTCCTCTCAAGGGTCTCGGGTATCAGGGAAACTTCTGCCCAAGAGTCGCCCAAATCCGCGATCGTAAGGCTGACGCCGTCGAGGGTAATCGACCCCTTCTCGACCGCATAGCGGATCAGCTCGGGACCGAGGGCCACCCGCAGGCGCCGGGCGAACCCGTCGTCCTCGACCGAGAGGACTTCTGCGACGCCGTCTGCGTGGCCCTGGACGATGTGGCCGCCGAACCGGTCCGAGGCCTTCATCGCCAGCTCTAGGTTGACCCGCAGGCCGGACTCCAGGCCACCCAGAGACGTAACGTCCAATGTCTGGTTCATCGCCTCGGTCTCGAAGTCGCCGGCACCGACTGCGGTGGCGGTGAGACAGACGCCGTTGACGGCAACGGAGTCGCCGGTCGCGATTTCGGGGGCGAGCCTCGTAGCGATGCGGACCCGCGCCCCGGCCGGGCCGGCCTCGACCGACTCGACGCTGCCGATGTCTTGAACGAGCCCCGTGAACATCACCACTCCTTGAAACGGGCCGTGATCAGCGTGTCGTCGCCGATGGTTTCGACGGTGTGGGATAGGGGCTGTAGGCGCGCGGGGCCTGTCGTGGGGGAAGGGGGGGCGCTGCGGGCGGGCCACGGTCCGTCCTCGACCCTCCCTCCCCCCACGCCACCCGCGCGAGATGCGTCTTGGTCCCCGTCGCCGAGCAGGATCGGGGCGATGAAGGTCCGGGCCTGGTCCAGCTGATCGGCAGCTTGGAAGGCCGCGGCGAGGGTTGGGCCGCCCTCTAGGAAGAGGTTGGTGACGTTGCGCCGACCCAGGTCGGCGAGTGCCGCCTCGAGGCCGTCGGCAACGAGCGCCTCGGCTCCGGCGTCGCGAAGAGCTGTGGTCCTGGACGCGTCGGCTTCCGGTGAGACGACAACGAGCACCGGCGACTGGTCAAGAGTGCTCAGGAGCTGCGAGTCGAGCGGCAGGCGAGCCTGGCGGTCGAAGACGACTCGGATCGGCTGACGCAAATCCGTTCCAGTGCGACTTTTGTGCCTATGGGTGGCATAAGTCGCACCGGAAGGTCGGGGGCGGGCGGTTAGGAGGGGGTCGTCGGCTAGGACGGTGCCTATGCCTGCGGCGATTGCGTCGGATTCGGCTCGCCAGCGGTGGACCAGCTCGCGAGACTTCTCGCCTGAGATCCAGGGCGAGTCCCCGGGGGCGGTGGAGGTGCGCCCATCGAGAGACATCGCCAGCTTCAGCGTGACGAGCGGTAGGCCGGTGCGGGCGTGCTTGCGGAACGGCTGGTTGAGCAGCCGCGCCGCGGTCGCCTCTTCCCCGGCCGCGAACTCGACCTCGATCCCACCGTCGCGCAGGATCCCCGGGCCCCTGCCGGCAGCCTTCTCGCTCGGATCGTCGGAGGCGATCACGACCCGAGAGATCCCCGCCTCGAGGATCGCCTCCGTACAAGGCGGCTGCCTGCCCTGATGCGCACAAGGCTCAAGCGTCACGTACATGGTCGCCCCGGCCGGATCCTGACCTCTGGACCGGCAGTCCTCCAGAGCGGCCCGCTCGGCATGAAGGCCGCCCAATTCGGCGTGAAACCCCTCGCCGATCACCTCGCCCTCGCGCACAACAACAGCTCCGACAAGAGGATTGGGACTGACCCGCCCACGCCCCCCCTCCGCAAGCTCCAACGCCCGCGCAAGATGGCTCCGATCCGTGCCTGTGAGCTGCGAATTCATAGAGCCGATTGACGAGTCAATCGGCTCAAGCTTACTCTCCCACAGTCAGGGTTCCGCGAAGCACGTCACACGCCCCTCGCGCGGGTGGCGCAGGGTGAGGGGGGGTCGAGGACAGCCCGTGGACTGCCCGCAGTGCCCCCCTCACCCTGCGCCAGGACCCGCGCGCCAGCAGCTATTGGGCCGACCCCGCAGATACCCTGACCCCGCCCCATGAAGCTCATAGTCCAGATCCCCTGCCTCAACGAGGAGGCAACCCTCCCGGCAACGATCGCCGACATCCCGCGCGAGATCCCGGGTATCGACACGGTCGAGCTGCTGGTCGTCGACGACGGCTCGACCGACCGCACGGTGGAGGTGGCTCGCGAACACGGGGTCGAGCACATCGTCCGCCTGACCAACAACAAGGGCCTGGCGGCGGGCTTCCAGGCGGGACTCGATGCCTGCCTCAAGCTCGGGGCCGACCTGATCGTCAACACCGACGCCGACAACCAGTACCGCGGCGCCGACATCGCCAAGCTGCTCGGCCCGATCCGGGCCGGGGAAGCCGACATGGTCGTCGGCGACCGGCAGGTCGCCCAGATCGAGCACTTCTCCGGCTCGAAGAAAGCCCTGCAGAAGCTCGGCAGCTGGGTGGTCAGCCGGCTGGCCGGGACCGAGATCGCCGACACCACCTCGGGCTTTCGCGCCTACAACCGCGAGGCGGCGCTGGGTCTGCTCGTCGTAGACAACTTCACCTACACGCTGGAGAGCCTGATCCAGGCCGGCAAGATGCTGGTCGCCGTCGAGGGGGTCGAGATCGGCACCAACCCGCAGACCCGTGAGTCGCGCCTCTTCGATACGACCGGCGGCTACGTGCGGCGCAACGCGCTCTCGATCCTGCGCATCTACGCCCGCTACGAGCCGCTGCGCGTCTTCGCCACCGCCGGTCTGGTCGTCGGGATACTCGCCCTCCTGGCCTGGTTGCCGTTCCTGCTCGACTGGGTCCTCAACGGCGACAGCACCGGTCACATCCAGTCGCTGATCCTCGGCGCCGTCCTCTTCATCGCAGCGATCCAGCTACTGGCGCTCGGCGTGATCGGGGACCTGCTCGCGGGGCAGCGGGTGATGACACAGCGCGTCTTCGAGCGGGTGCGCCGGGTCGAGCTGGCGCTCGACGTGCCGCCCTCGCACTACGAGCCCGGCGCCGAACGCTGATGCGCCTGCCTGGCAAAGGGTCGGGCGCCCCCACGGACGCCGCCTCCAACGGCGCCTCGGCGACCGCCGACTACGGCAGGACGGCGAGCTTCCTGGCGATCGGCGTCGGCCTCACCGGCGTCATCACATACGTCTACTTCTTCATCGCCTCTCACGTGCTCTCCAAGCCCGACTACGGGCAGATCACGGTGCTCTGGTCAGCGGTCTTCATCACGATCTCGACCCTCTACCGCCCGGTCGAACAGCTGCTCTCCCGCCATATCTCCGAACACCTGGTCAAAGACGAGCCGATCGGGGGCACGACGCGGAACGCGGCGACGATCCAGGTCGGCCTGGCGCTGCTCTTCGCCGTCCTCGCGCTGGCCCTGCGCGGGCCGATCCAGAACGACCTGCTCGAGGGCAACGAAACCCTCTACTGGGTCTACTTCTCGGCGGTCCTCTTCTACGCCGCCAGCTACTTCGCCCGCGGCTTCCTCGCCGGGCAGAAGCGCTTCGGCCTCTTCACCGCGCTGATCCTCTCCGAGTCCTGCTTCCGCACCCTGTTCGCCGTCCTCGTCGCGGTCAGCCTGCTCGAAGGCCAATCGGCGGTGGCGATTGGCATCGTCGCCGCACCCTCGCTTTCGCTGATGGTCGTGCCGCTCGCCTTCGCCAGGCGCGCACGCACCGCTCCTCCGCCGCCACCCAGGGATACGGCTGACGACGCCGCCGTCTCGATGGCCCACGGCACCGGCTTCGCCGCGGCGGTGCTGGTGATCATGTTCAGCGAACAGGCCTTCCTCAACGCCGGGCCGCTGATCGCTCGCGGCCTGCAGGGCGCCGCCGCGGCCGGATTCATCTTCAACGTGCTGATGCTGGCGCGGGCGCCGCTGCAGCTCTTCCAGGCTGTCTCGACCAGCATCCTCCCCCACCTGACCAGCCTCCACACCAGCCACGAGCCGGGCAGCGAGGACGAGTTCCACCGCTCGGTGCGGATGGTGCTGCTAGGCATCGCCGCCTTCACCGCGCTGATGGGACTGGTGATCCTGGTGGCGGGCCCGGAGATCATGCAGATCGCCTTCAGCAAGAAGTTCAGCTACGACCGCGCCGAACTGCTCGTCGTCGCGGCAGGGACCGGGCTCTACCTCTGTTCGGTCACCGTCAACCAGGCCAGCGTCGCCCAGGGCCAGGTGCGGCGGGCGGCGGCGCGTTGGATCGCCTGCGCCGGCCTCTTCATCGCCTGGAACTTCGTGCCTCTGGTCGAAAACGAGTTCCACCGGATCGAGATCGGCTTCACCCTGACCGCGGGAGTGCTCTTCGCGTTGCTCTACCTGATCTATCGCCACCCCCACGAGCGGGCCGAGGACGTGCCGGCGCCGGGCTCCCCGGAGGAACTCGAGATGCGGCTCGCCGCCGTCGACGAGAACACCTAGGGATCGCGGTGGGTGGACACGACGCCGAGCTGATCCTGGTCGCCGGCGCCCTGCTCGCCGCCGGGATCGTCGGTGGCCTGCTCGCCGACCGGATGCGGATCCCCGGCCTGCTGCTCTTCCTCGGACTGGGGATGCTGGCCGGATCGGAGGGAATCGGCGGGATCGAGTTCGACAACGCGGAGCTGGCCCGAACGCTCGGCACCGTCGCCCTCGTCCTGATCGTCTTCGAGGGCGGCCTGACCGCGGGCTGGACGGAGATCCGGCCGGTGCTCGGCACGGCAGCGTCGCTGGCGACCCTGGGGACGATCCTCACCGCGCTGATCGCCGGCTTCGCCGCGAAGCTGATCTTCGGCCTCGGCACGCTGGAGGGAATGCTGGTCGGCGGCGCGGTCGCAGCTACCGACTCGGCAGCGATCTTCGCCGTCCTGCGCCGCTCGAAGCTGGAGAAGAAACTCGCCCGTTCGCTCGAGGGCGAGTCGGGGATGAACGACCCGGTCGCCCTCCTCCTCGTGGTCGGCTTCGTCGAATGGATCCAGCAACCCGGCTACGGCGTCGCCGACATGGCCGGCCTGCTGGCGCTGAAGCTGGCGGTCGGGGCGGCGATCGGGCTGGCCCTCGGCTGGCTCGCCGTGCGCGCCTTGAACGCCGTTCGCCTGCCCACCGACGGGATCTACCCGGTGGCGACGATCGCGATCGCCGCGATCGCCTTCGGCGTGGCCGAAGTCGCGCACGGCTCCGGCCTGCTCTCGGTCTACCTGACCGCGCTCGCGCTCGGCGCCGGCAACATTCCCGCCCGGCGCACGATCTCCACTTTCCACGAGGGTCTCGGCGAGGTCGCCCAGATCGGCCTCTTCATCCTGCTCGGACTGCTCGTCTTCCCGAGCACGCTCGGCGACGTGGCCCTCGAAGGCCTTGCCCTCTCGGCGGTGCTGATCCTCGTCGCCCGGCCGCTTGCCGCCCTCCTCGCCACGGCCCTCTCCCCCTTCGACCTCCGTGAGCGGGCGATGCTCGGTTGGGCCGGGCTGCGCGGGGCGACGCCGATCTGGCTGGCCACCTTCCCGGTGGTCGCCGGGGTCGCCGGCGGCCACGAGCTCTTCGCGATCGTCTTCTTCGTCGTCGTCACCTCGACCCTGATCCAGGGAGCCACTTTCGAGCCTCTCGCGATCCGGCTCGGCCTGACCACGAACGAGCCAGCCCTGCCGCGGCGGCTGCTCGAGTCGGGCCGGATCCGCCGCATGGGCGGCGACGTGGTCTCCTACCGCCTGCGGCCCGGCGCAGCCGCAGGGGGCCACCTGGTCCGGGAACTGGGGCTGCCGCGGGACGCGCTGCTCAACGTGATCGTGCGCGACGGCCACGCGATCCCCCCGCGTGGCTCGACCGAGGTGCGCGAGGGGGACGAGCTGCACATCCTCGTCCGCGGTGAGCTGCGCGAGGAGGTCGAGGCGCTGACGAAGCGCTGGCACGAGGGCCCGGTCGGCATCCCGGCGCCGCCGCGCCTGCCTCAACGTGGCGCTCCGCAGATCTTCTCGGTCGGGCCGGGGGGCGGGATCGAGGACCCGTCGGCCCCGGCCACGGTCAACGGCATCGCCGTGGCGGCGGTGCTGCGCAGCCGCCGTGACCGCCCCAGCGCGCTCGTCGCGCTCGTGGATGGCCGCTACGCGCTCGCGTCAGAGGCGACGGTAGCCGTCGGGGACCGCCGCTCCGTGGCGCGCTGGTGCGAGCGCCGCGCCCAGCGCGTCGGCGACGACCCGGCGGAGCGGGCCTGGTGGCAGGAGGTCATCGGGGCGCTAATCGCCAGAGGCTGACCTGAGGCCTGGGGCGCTGCGCATATCTGCGTCCTCGGTCGCTTGCGTGCAGAGCACGCGGCGCTCCCTGCGTCCTTGATCTGCTTGACCTCAGCCCCTCGGGGCTTGCCTTAAGAGGCGCTTGCGGCGGCGACTATTTCTGTGTACGCGGCGGCGGGGTCTGCAGCACCGAAGACGGCAGAGCCGGCTACGAACAGGGAGGCGCCGGCCTCAGCAACCGAGCCGGCGGTCTTGGCGTCGATACCACCGTCGACCTCGATCTTCGCTTTTCCGGCCAGCGGCTTCAGGTGCGAGACCTTGGCGGGGGATCCCGCGATGAACGACTGTCCGCCCCAGCCGGGATTGACGGTCATGCAGAGAACGATGTCGGCGAGCTCGCCCAGCTCGGACACGGCCTCGACCGGCGTGCCGGGGTTCAGGGCAATGCCCGCCAGGCAGCCGAGTTCGCGGATCGCAGCGAGGGTGCGGTTCGCGTGCGGAGTCGCCTCCTCGTGGAAGGTGATCGAGTCGGCGCCGGCCTCGGCGAAGGCCTCGATCTGGCGCTCGGGCTGCTCGATCATCAGGTGCACGTCGACGACCCCGCCGGCGGCGTGGACCCGGTCGGCGATCGAGGCGGCGACCAGCGGCCCGATCGTGATCGGCGGCACGAAGTGCCCGTCCATCACGTCGAAGTGGATCACCCGCGCCCCGGCGTCCATCACCTCGTCCAGCTGAGCGCCGAGCCGGGAGAAGTCGGCCGAGAGGATCGACGGCGCGACCCGCGGCGAGGCGATGAGCTCGCTCATCCGCTCGCTCATACCGGCCTCAGCATTGAGTCCCCGCACATCTGACAGGTCATGTCCTCGGTGGTGCTCATCCGTGCGATCGTCTGGTGTTCGCCGCAGTTCGGGCACTGCGACACGAGCTCGAAGCGGCGCAGACAGTACACGCAGCGGAAGCGGCCGGGGAGCTGCGTCGGCCGCAGCCAGGGCTCGCCGCAGCCCGGACAGGCCGCCCGGCGCATCACGCCCAGCTCCTTGTCGTCGGCTTCACTCATCGGGACCATCATCCCTGCTCAGGCGGCAGATGAAGAAACCGGTGGTGCGGTCGCGGTCCGGCCGCACCTGCAGGCAGCGTGGATCGACGGCCGACGCGAGGCCCGGAGCGAGCGCGCCGAGGTCTTCGACGGTCAGCGCCGGGACCTCGCCCGCATCGGCTGCGGCGGCGAGCTTCGCGACCTGGTCCTCGTTCTCGCGGCGGGAGACCGTGCAGGTCGAGTAGACCAGCTTGCCGCCGGGGCGAAGCGCCTCCACGCCGCGGCGCAGCAAGAGCGCCTGCACCTCGACCAGGCGCTCGATCGCCTTTGGCGACTTGCGCCAGCGCGCGTCCGGGCGCGAGGCGAGCGCGCCGAGGTCCGAGCACGGCGGGTCGACCAGCACCCGGTCGAATCCCGGGGCCATGCCCGCCTCGCCGGCGTTGACCTCGATCACGGTGACGCTGCGTAGGCCCAGGCGCCGGGCCTGCTCGGCGACTTCTTTTGCCCGCTCCGGGTCCTTCTCGACCGAGATCACCTCGCCGCGATCGTCCATCCGGGCAGCGATCTGGCCGGTCTTGATGCCAGGGCCGGCACATAGATCGAGCACGTGCTCGCCGGGGCGTGGATCGAGCAGCTCGACCACGGCAGCAGAGCCGCGGCTCTGCGGTGTCAACTCGCCGGCCATGACCAACTCCGGGACCGCGGCGCCGGTACGACCGGAGATCACGATCGTCTCCGGCGCCCCGAGCGCCCACTCGCTTCCGGTGCGACTTTTGCCGGCTATAGGCACATAAGTCGCACCGGAAGCGAGTGGGCCGGCGTCGACGCCGGCGTCGCGCAGCTTTGCCAGCACGGTGTCGCGATCGGTGGTCAAGGTGCTGACCCGCAGCGCCAGCTCCGCCGGCTCGTTACAGGCAGCGAGAAGCGAACGGGCAGACTCGGGGCCCAGCTCGCCCCACCACATCTGGGCCAGCCAGAGCGGCGCCGAGTGGGCGACGGCGGCCGCCTCCGCGGTCGAGTCGTCGGCGAGCAGCGCCCGGGCCAGCGCCTCGCGCTCTCGTGCGGCCCGGCGTAGCACCGCGTTGACCAGGCCGGAGGCATGGGCCGCACCGGCCCGCTTGACCAGCTCTACGGCCTGGTCGACCGCGGCGTGATCGGGGGTCCCGTCGGCGAAAAGGAGCTCGTACATGCCCAGCCGCAACGCCGCCAGAACCTCCGGGTCGAGGTCTCGCGGCGAGCGGTCGACAAGGCGCGAAAGGGCCGCGTCGATCGTGCCCCGCCGTTGCACGGTCCCGTAGGCGAGCCGCTGCGCCTGGGCGCGCTCGCGACCCCCGACCCGGCGGACGTCGGCAGCGCGGCGGAAGGCGCGCTCGGTGTGCGCGTCCTGCTCGAAGGTGGCCCGGATCGTCTCGTAGGCCAGCTGGCGCGCCGGAGATATCACGGCAACTTCGGCAGCGAGTGACCGCGCAGGTAGGCGTCTGCCGCCATCGGCTTGCCGCCGGGCGGCTGCACGACCTCGAGGCGCAGGGCCCCCTGGCCGCAGCCAAGCAGCAGCGCACCCCACTCGGCCCGGATCTCGCCTGTCTTCACCCCCACGTCGACCGGCCGCGCCTTACGCACGCCAAGTCGCTCCCCTCCGCTTGTCTCCAGGTAGGCGCCGACGTGCGGGGTGAGGGCACGGACGACCCGGGCCAGCTCGCCGGCAGGGCGGACTGGGTCGAGGCGGCGCTCCTCGGGACTCACCTTCTCGGCGTACGTTGCCGCCTCGTCGTCCTGCTCGGCAAACTCCAGATCGCCCTCCGCGAGACGATCGAAAGCCCGCACCAACAACTCGCCGCCCAGCGTGGCCAGCCGCGAGGAGAGAGCGTCGAAGTCGTCTTCCGGGCCAATCCCCATCTCCTCGCAGAGGGCGACCGGGCCGGCGTCGAGACCGGCTGTGACCCGCATCACGCAGGCGCCCGTGCGCTCGTCGCCGGCCATGATCGACCGCTCGATCGGCGCCGCCCCACGCCAGCGGGGCAGGAGCGAGGGGTGGACGTTGAGCATCGGCCACTCGGACAGCAGCGGCTCGCGGATCAGTTGGCCGAAGGCGCAGACCGCGAGCGCCTGCGGTCCCGTCGCGCGGATCCGCTCCAGCGCCGCCTCGTCGTTGACGTTCTCTGCCTGCAGGAGATCGAGATCGAGCTCACGGGCAACCTCGGCTGCGGGCGGCGATTGGGTGCGGCGGCCGCGGCCCTTGGGCCGGTCGGGAGGCGTGACTACGAGCAGTGGCCGGTGGGCCGACTCGGCCAAGCGGCGCAGGACCGCCGCGGCGAACTCCGAGGTGCCGAGATAGACGGTCCTCACGCGTCTGTACGAGGCTCGCGATGCTCGTCCTCGAGATCGCCGCCCGCTTCCTCGTCCAGCGGCGGGCTGTAGCTGCCGCCTTCGCGCAGGGCGCGCAGGGCGCCCTTGCGCTGCGCGCGGGGAGCCCGGTCGAGGATCAGCACGCCGTCGAGGTGGTCGATCTCGTGCTGAAGCACGCGTGCCTCCAACCCCGAGGCCTCGACTCGCATCGACTCGCCGTCGACGTCCAGCCCACCGAAGCGCGCATGGAGCGGGCGCTCGACGTCCATCGAGACGCGGGGCAGGCTGAGACAACCCTCCTCGGCGAGGACGACCTCGTCCGAGACCCACTCGATCTCCGGGTTGACGAAAGCCCTCGGTTCGCTGTCGGGACCAGCCTGGAAGACGAGCAGCCGGCGCAGGACGCCCAGCTGGGTGGCCGCCAAGCCCACCCCCATGCCGTCGCGCATGATCGCGATCATGCGCTCGACCTCGGCCCGCAGCTCGGGGCCGAACTCCTTGACCGGGGAGGCCTTGCTTTTCAGGACCGGGTCGCCGAACTTGATCACATGGGAGAGCGCCAGCTCGCGCCGCTCCAGCAGCTCGGCTTCGATCGCGCTTTCGCCGCTCTCTTCGGTCTCGGTTTCAGGCCGGTCGGACATCTCGATCTGAGTCTAAGGATTGACCGGCGGTGCCCCTCGGCCGGTATCACTGGGGATCGACGTCGACCGAGATCGCTACGTCGCGGAGGGAGCGATCGGCGGCCAGGCGCTCGACCGTCTCGCGGACCGCGGCTACCGTCTCCTCGCGGTCGGCGGCCTTGAGTAGCAGGCGCCGGCGGTGGCGATTGCGGATCCGGAACATCGGAGCGGGGCCGAGCAGGTCGGTGTCCTCGGGAATGGCCGGGGAAAGAGCCTCTGCGAGCTCGCGCGCAGCCTTTTCGAGACGCGGTTCGGACTCGGCTTTGAGCACGATCCGCGTCAGGTGCGAGAAGGGCGGGTAGCGCAACGCCCGGCGGCGCTCGACCTCCTCGGAGAGAAAGCCGGCCGAGTCGTGCCCGGCGGCGTGGACGATGCTCGGCGCGCTCGGCGCCAGGGTCTGCACGATCACGTCGCCGCCCGCGGCACCGCGCCCGCTGCGCCCGGCGAGCTGGGCCACCATCGCGAAGGTCCGCTCGGCGGCTCGGAAGTCGGGAAAGCGCAGGGTCGCGTCGGCGTCGAGGATCGCGCTCAGGGTCACCTCGGGGAAGTCGTGACCCTTGGCGACCATCTGGGTCCCGACCAGAACCGCGCTCTTAGCCTCGCCGAAAGCGGCCAGGATCCGGGCGTGGGCGCCGCGCCCGCTGGCGGTGTCGGCGTCGAGCCGGAAGACGGGCATCGGCCCGAGCCGCTCGACCAGCAGCGCCTCGACCTGCTCGGTGCCTATCCCAGCCTGGGAGAGGGTGGTCGAGCCGCAGTCGCCGCAGACGGCTGGCAGCGTCTCGGAGCGAGCGCAGTGGTGGCAGACGATCCGGCCGCTGTGGCGGTGGACTATCAGCGAGACGTCGCAGTTGGGGCAATTCCAGTGGCGCCCGCAGGATCGGCAGGTGAGCCAGGGAGCGAAGCCGCGCCGGTTAACCATCACGATCGCCTTCGCCCCCGCCGCGCGCACGCCCTCCAGCGCCGCCCACGTCTCGGGATGCAGTGGCCCAGAACGAGGGTCGGCCTCGCGCATGTCGAGCACCCGCACGGGCGGCATCGATCGGCCGTCGACCCGGCGCGGCAGCTCCAGGCGCGGCAGCTCCAGCCAGGTCTCCGGGCGCGGCGTCGCGGTGCCGGCGACGAGAACGGCGCCGTTCTCCGCGGCGCGCCGGCGGGCGACGGCGCGGGCGTCGTAGCAGGGGTCGCCCTCCTGCTTGTAGGAAGCGTCGTGCTCCTCGTCGACGACGATGAGGCCGAGATCGCGAAGCGGCGCGAAGACGGCGGAACGAGGACCGACGCAGACACTCGCCTCGCCGCTGCGCAGCCGCCGCCATTCGTCGTAGCGCTCGCCGTCGGGCAGGGCAGAGTGCAGGACAGCGAAGCGGTCGCCGAGCCGGGCCCGGAACCGGGCGACCGCCTGGGGGGCCAGGCCGATCTCGGGCACGAGGACGATCGCCGTCTTGCCCCGCGCCAGCGCAGCCTCGACCGCGGCGAGGTAGACCTCGGTCTTGCCCGAGCCGGTGACGCCGTGCAACAGCACCTCTCGTGCCGCCCCGGCCTTGCCGTCGAGCGCGGCGACGATCCCCTGCACGGCGGCCGTCTGCTCCGCGAGCAGTTCGGGACGCCCAGCCGGAGCGCCCACGTCGGGGTGGATCGAGCGTCGCCGCACCTGCGAGCTCCGCGTGGAAATCAGGCCCCGATCCTCGAGCCGGCGGAGCACAGAGCGGTCGGAGCCGACCGCGGCCGCCAGCTCCGCCGCCGACATCTCCCCTGCCCGCAGCGCCTCCAGCACAGCTCGCTGCCTCACCCCGAGGCGCTCGCCTCCACTCAGGGCAGCCTCGCCTGAGGCGGCAATCTCGGCCCGCAGCTCGACCCGCGATCGCACGCGCTGCCCGGCCGCTCCCGTCCCGGGAGGCAGTGCGAGCTGAAGGCCCCGCGAGGGCGTCGAGCAGTACTCGCGGGCAACCCAGAGCCCGAGCCGGACCAGCTCGGCCGGGACCCCTGCCTCGAGCGCCTCGATCGGCTCTGCCAGCTTCTCCGCCGGCAGCTCCGAAGCATCGGCGAGGTCGACGACGACGCCCAGCAGGCGCTGCCGGCCGAAGGGCACCCGCACCACGCTTCCCACGGCCAGATCGGCCATCGCCTCGGGCAACCGGTAGTCGAACGGCCCGCGCAAGGCGCGGGCGGTGGTCAGCGGCTCGACCTTCGCGATGGTCACCGACTCACGTTATGGAGGACCGCGGACGGCGAGGGTATGCTGCGGCCCGATGAGCCTCAACCTCAGTCCGGGAGAGCGGGTGATCTTCCAGGGCCACCCCTCGTGGCGCGCGATCCTCGGCTTCTACCTGAAGGGAATCCTGATCGCGGCGATCGTCGGCGTCCTCTTCAAGCTCTTCGGCGCCAGCAGCGGCACCGTCTTCCTCGTCGTCCTCGTCATCGTCGCCGGGACGATGCTGATCGGCTTCGTCAGGCGGGTGGCGACGACCTACACGATCACCGACCGCCGCCTAAACATAAAACGCGGCATCGTCTCCCGCGAGGTCCAAGAGACCCGCCTAGAGCGGGTCCAGAACGTCAACTACAAGCAGTCCGTCTACCAGCGCCTGGTCCAGGTCGGCGACGTCGACTTCGACACGGCAGCGGGCGACGACTACAACTTCGTCTTCTACGGGGTGGCCAACCCGGATGAGGTCGTGCACCGTGTGGATCACGCGACGAAGGCAAACGTAGCGGGACAACAAGGGCTTGGGGACGAACGGTGAGGCAGTTCGGCCGAACGCAGCCGCCCGGAAATTCCAGGGCGGCTGCGTCTTGCTCCATTCGACTACACCATAACCATAAACGTCTTTGTTAGAGGCTTTCTATCTACTGATGTACACACCCGCTAACGGCGTGGTCGTGAGATCTAAGAATGCACTTTCCGGGCAGCTACCGGACACGATGTGCGTTTCCTGTTTTGTGATCACAACCGAGCCGTTTGCCTGTGACGACGTTAACGGGTCTAAGGCATGGCCTTCCAACCCTTCACCGTTGTATGTGCAATTGATGAATGGGCAGCTCACGTGAACTTCTCCTTCACCGGTGGTGTCTCCTAAATGTTCCCCTAACCTTAAGATCGAGATTAAGGAATCTTGACCCAGCGGTTCACTCACGCTACAGAAGTTGTTGCAACCTGAGTACGTAAAGTGACCATGCATTGTGACCGGTCCACTGCTATTTAATGCCGTTAATATTTCGCCTAAGAATAAGACGTTGCATTCGATAGTCGGCAGCGACGATAAGAGCTTAGCCTTACCCACCGATGTTTCGTGTATGTGTATTACCGTATTGCCCACGGCGCACGGTACTTCATCTACGACGCACAGTGCAGTCCCTTCTGCCATTGCCGCCGAAGTACTGGAGAACAGTACACCCATCAATGCCGCCACGGCGATGAAGCCGAATAGCTTGATCGAATTCATTTCTTTCACTCTTTCGATGTCGTGCCAAGATTACGAAGTATCTGTAACAGAACTCGAGTTCAGTCCCATATATAGACGGGGACGGCTGGCAGTGCAAATTATTTAGGCATATGCGGATATGCGATTCGAAACCGTAGAGTGCGACAATGACAATTTCCCTGCAACTGTCGGCACGACAAATTGGCAGACGCGCAGAATCGCGCTTTCGCAGAGCTAACTGGGAGTGAGGCACAACCCCGTGCGCGACTCAGGCGGGAGCCGCTTCGAGCCCTGCCGCTGCTTTGAGCTTCTCGGCCCTGTCGATGCGCTCCCAGGTGAAGGCGTCGCCTTCGCGGCCGAAGTGGCCGTAGGCGGCCGTCTGGCGGAATACCGGGCGATGCAGGTTTAGGTAACCGCGGAAAGCGCCTGGGCGGAGGTCGAACTCCGCTTCGACCAGGCGGGAGATCTGGGAGTCGGGAAGCTTGCCGGTTCCGAAGGTCTCGACCATCAGCGAGATCGGGCGAGCTACGCCGATCGCGTAGGCGACCTGGACCTCGCAGCGCTGGGCCAGGCCGGCGGCGACGACGTTCTTGGCCACGTAGCGGGCGGCGTAGGCGGCCGAGCGGTCGACCTTCGAAGGGTCCTTGCCGGAGAAGGCGCCGCCGCCGTGGCGGGCCATGCCGCCGTAGGTGTCGACGATGATCTTGCGGCCGGTGAGGCCGGCGTCGCCGACCGGGCCGCCGATCACGAACTTGCCGGTCGGGTTGACGAGGAAGTGGTGGCGCAGCTCGGCCTCGTCGAAAAGGCCGGCGGCCTCGGCACCGAGCACCGGCAGGACCACTGCCTCCCAGAGGTCGGGCTTGATCTTCGACTCCGACTCGACGCCCTCGGCGTGCTGGGTCGAGATCAGCAGCTTCTCGACTCTTACCGGTCGGCCGTCGGCGTAGCGGACGGTGACCTGGGTCTTGCCGTCGGGGCCGAGGTAGTCGAGGCTGCGGTCCTTGCGCACCGCCGCGAGCCGCTCTGCGAGCCGGTGGGCGAGGTGGATCGGCATCGGCATCAACGCCTCGGTCTCCTCGGTCGCGTAGCCGAACATCATGCCCTGGTCGCCGGCGCCGGCGACCAGCAGCTCGTCCTCGACCGACTCGGTCCGCGTCTCGTAGGCCTTGTCGACTCCCTGAGCGATGTCGGGGGACTGCTTGTCGAGCGAGACCAAGACCGAGATGTGGTCGCAGTGGTAGCCGTAGTCGCCGTGGTCGTAGCCGATCTCGCGGATCGTCTCGCGGACCAGCTCGGGCACGTCGAGGTGGACGTCGGTCGAGATCTCGCCCGAGACCACCGCCATGCCGGTGTTGACCAGGGTCTCGCAGGCGACCCGGCCCTCGGGGTCGCCGGCCATAACCGCATCCAGAACAGCGTCGGAGATCTGGTCGCAGACCTTGTCGGGGTGGCCCTCGGTGACGGACTCGGAAGTGAAGAGGTACTCGCCCTCGGCGAGCGGCTGGATATCGGTCATTGGCAAAGCCTAGCGTTGCCTTGTTGAGGACGTACGTGACCAAGCAGATCAAGGACGCAGGGAGCGCGGCGTGCTCTGCACGCAAGCGACCGAGGACGCCGATATGCGCCGTGTCACGTACGTCCTCAGCGACCTTGGCGGGTTCCGCTGTGCGGCACGAAGTCGATCACCAGAGGCACGCCCTCCAGCGCGTATGTCTCCCGCAGCCGATTCTCCAGGTGGTAGGCCCAGTCGCGGATGATCAGCTTGCGGTCGTTGACCTGGATCGCGATCCGCGGCGGCCGCTCGCCTACCTGCGCCGCGTAATAGAGCCGCAGGCGCCGGCCGCGGCGCGAGGGCGGCGGCGTCTTGCCGACCACGTCGGCGACGAAGCGGTTGAGCTCCGGCGTCGGGATCCGCTCCCCGGCGCGGTCTGCCAGCTCCAGCGCCTTCGGCAGCAGGTTGGCGACGTTGCGCCCCCGCGTCGCGGAGCAGGTGACGACGGCGGGGCGCAGGCGCAGCTTGCGCTCGACCCGGGCGCGGGCGTCGTCTATGTCGGTGGCGGTCACGTCCCACTTGTTGAGCGCCAGCAGGGTCGCGCAGCCGGCCCGCATGGCGATCTCCGCCACCCGCAGGTCCTCGGCGGTGACGCCGTCGGAGGCGTCGCAGACGACGAGGGCGACGTCGGCACGCTCGACCGCGTGTTCGGAGCGCAGCTGCGCGTAGTAGTCGACCGTGCCGGCGACCTTGGAGCGCCGGCGCAGTCCGGCGGTGTCGACGAGGATTACGCGGCGGCCGTCGACCTCGACCTCGGTGTCGATCGCATCGCGCGTGGTCCCGGCGCGGGCGGAGACGATCACCCGCTCGGAACCGAGGAAGGCGTTGACCAGCGACGACTTACCCGCATTGGGACGGCCGATCACCGCGACGCGGACGGCGTCGTCGGGCTCTCCCGGCTTGGCCCGCTCGCCGAGCAGCTCGACCACGCGGTCGAGCAGGTCGCCGCTGCCGAGGCCGTGCGTGGCCGAGACCGGCAGTGGCTCCCCGAGACCGAGCCTGTTCAGCTCCGCCGTCATGTGCTCGTCCTCGGGCCGGTCGAGTTTGTTGGCGACCACGACGACGGGCACGTCCGCCCCGCGCAGGGTCTTCGCCAGCTCGGCGTCGCCGGCGCGCACGCCGGCGCGGGCGTCGACGACGAGCATCACCACGTCGGCCTCACCGATCCCCAGCCGCGCCTGTTGCTGGATGTCGCGCGCCAGCTCCGACTCGTCCTCGATGTCGATGCCGCCGGTGTCGAGCAGCTCGAAGGCGACCCCGTTCCACTCGCAGCGCACCCGCTTGCGGTCGCGAGTTACCCCCGGCTCGGCGTGGGTGACGGTCTCCCGCCCACCGGCGAGCCGGTTGACCAGGGTGCTCTTGCCGACATTTGGGAAGCCGACGACGGCGACGATCGGCAGGCGGCTCCAGCTCATGTGAGGCCCCGGTCCTCGCCGAGCGCGGCGATCCTGGCGACGACCTCTTCGAGGGCGAGGCCGGTGGTGTCGATCTCCACCGCATCGTCAGCCGCGCGCAGGGCGCTGTGCTCGCGGTTCTCGTCGCGGGCGTCGCGCTCGCGCTGCGCGGCCAACACCGCAGCAGGGTCCTCGCCCGTTTGCGCCGCGCGCCGCCGTGCCCGCTCCTCGGGCGAGGCGGTGAGGAAGACCTTCAGCGGCGCTTCGGGGCTGACCACGGTGCCGATGTCGCGACCCTCGGCGACGTAGCGGCCGGAGGCAATCAGGCAGCGCTGCTCCGCCACCATCGCCTCGCGCACCGGCGGGTGGACGGAAACGAGCGAGGAGGCGTCGGTGACTCGGCGTTCGCGGATCGCGGCGCTGACGTCGCGCCCGTCGAGCTCGACCCGCTCGCCGTCGAGCGAGATCGCCAGAGAGGCGGCCACCTCGCCGACGGCCGCTTCGTCACCGAGATCGACCCCGCGCTCGAGCGCCGCCAGCGCCACGCAGCGATACATCGCCCCCGAATCGAGATAGGTGAAGCCGAGCCGCTCGGCGACGGCGCGCGCAACTGTTGACTTGCCGGCCCCGGCGGGCCCGTCGATCGCGATGACCATCGGAGCAGCGTATGGCCGGCGGTCGATCAGGCGCGGCCAGCCAGCAGCGAGGCGAGGTCCGCCTCGAAGCCGGGGTAGCTGACACCCGCGGCATCCATGCCATCTACAGCGGCGCCGTCGCGCGAGGCGAGACCGGCGATCGCCCCGAGCATCGCGATGCGGTGGTCGCCATGCGAGCGGAGCGTGCCGCCGGGCAGCCCGCCGCCCCCCTCGATCCGCATACCGTCCTCGGCCGGCTCGGCCGTGGCGCCGAGCGCGATCAGCGCCTCGCAGGTGGTGGCGACCCGGTCCGACTCCTTGCGGCGCAGCTCGGCAGCATCGCGGATCGTCGTCGGCCCCTCGGCGAAGCAGGCGGCCAGCGCCACCAGCGGCAGCTCGTCGATCGCCAGGGGAACCTCGTCGCCGCCGACCTCGGTCCCGCGCAACTCCGAGGCCCGGGCCCGAATCGTCCCTACCGGCTCGCCCCCGCGCTGGCCCACGACCTCGACCTCGACGTCGGCCCCCATCCGCTCGAGGATCCGCAGCAGTCCCGTGCGGGTCGGGTTCGTGCCGACGTCTTCCAGCACCACCGCGCTGCCCGGGACAAGCAGCGCCGCAACGAGGAAGAAGGCGGCCGAGGAGAAATCGGCCGGGATCGCAAGCTCGCCCGGTTCGAGGCGCTTGCAGGGCTGCACCTGCACCCCACCCCCGAGCCAGGTGACGCGCGCGCCGGCAGCGGCGAGCATCCGCTCGGTGTGGTCGCGGCTGCGCTGGGGCTCCCCAATCCAGGTCGTGCCCTCGGCGAGCAGGCCGGCGAAGAGCAGGCACGACTTCACCTGGGCGCTGGCAATCGGCATCTCGTACTCGATCCCGTGCAGTGGCGCAGCGTCGACTTCCAACGGGGGCAGACGATCTTCGCGGCAGCTCAGCCGGGCGCCCATCCGGCTCAGCGGCTCGGCGATGCGGTCGACGGGCCGCTGCCGGATCGAATCGTCCCCGTCGAGAGTCCAGTGGCCCCCATCCTGCCCTGCCAGCCAGCCCGGCAACAGGCGCAGCAGGGTGCCGGCGTTGCCGACGTCGATCGCGGTCGCGGCGGCGCCGCGCAGGCCGACGCCGCGGATGCCGATCGTCTTTGCGATGCCGTCCGCGCCAACGCCCTCCACCTTGGCGCCGAGCGCCTCCACGGCAGCCAGGGTCGAGCGGGTGTCGGCCGAGTCGAGGTAGCCCTCGATCGTCGTCTCTTCCTCCCCCATCGCTGCGATCAGCGCGGCGCGATGGGAGATCGACTTGTCCGCCGGCGGCCGCAGGCGGCCTTGCAGAGGCCCGGATGGATCGAAGCGGGTTGCCATCGCTACCCCGTTTCGCCGACGATGCTGACCGTGTGCCCCAGCTCGCGTACGAGCGCCTCCGCGCGCGCCGCCTGCCCATCGCCGGAGACCCAGAGGGAGACCGCGCCGGAGGTCATGTCCGGCGCCGGGTAGAGCGCCATGTCCTCGATGTTGACCCCGGCCTCGCCGAGCGCCAGCGCCAGCTCGGCGACGGTACCGGGCCGGTTGGAGACGACGACGCGCAACTCACGCAACTCGCCGCCGGAGAGTTCGGTCTCCAGGAGCCGGCGCCTGTCGGTAGCCGCCGCGGCGTGCCACTCGGCGACGGCCTCGCGCTCGCCGCCGCGGATCAGCTCGGCCGCCTCGCTCAATCGCTGCGCGACGGCGTCGGCGGCGTCGGCGACGGCCTCGCTGTTGCTGGCGAAGATGTCCCCCCAGATGGCCGGGTTGGATCCGGCGACGCGGGTCGTGTCTCGGAAGCTGGGGCCGACCTCGGGCATCCGCTCGGAGTCACGGGTCAGCTCGGCCGCCGCCTGGCCGACAAGGACGTTGGCAACCACATGCGGGAGGTGGCTCACGGTCGCCATCAAGCGGTCGTGAGCCTCGGCGTCGATCGCCTGCGCCCGCGCGCCGAGCCCGGCGACAGCCCGCTGCAACCGGTCGTAGAGCAATCCGCTCGAGCGCTCGGATCTCGGCGTCAGGTACCAGCGGGCGCCCTCGAAGAGGTCGGCGCGGGCGTTCTCGACCCCGGATGTCTCCGCGCCTGCCAGCGGGTGCCCGCCGATGAAGCGCTCGTCGGTACCGAGCGCGGCGACGATGTCGCGCTTGGTCGAGCCGACGTCGGTGACGACCGTGTCGGGCCCGCAGTCCTCCAGAGCGGCGGCGGCAAGCTCGGTCAGGCCGGCGACCGGCGCCGCGCAGAAGACGACATCGGCGCCCGCGCAGGCCTCGGCGATCGAGGGCACGCCGCGATCCACGGCGCCGGATTCGACTGCTCGGCCCACGGTCGCGCCGTCGGGATCGAAGCCGACGACCTCGCACTCGAGCCGCCCGCGGGCGGCCAACCCGATCGAGCCCCCGATCAGGCCGACACCGAGAACGGCAATTTTCATCAGCCGCGCCGGGCCACTATCGCCGCTGCGAACTGTTCGAGGATCGAGACGGTCGCGCCCCAGTCGATACAGGGGTCGGTGATCGACTGACCGTAGACGAGGTCGCTGCTGTCGCCGAGGTCCTGGCGTCCCTCGACCAGGAAGGACTCGAGCATCACGCCGACGATGTCGCGGTTGCCGTCGGCAATCTGGTCGGCGATCTGGCTTGCCGCGACGAGCTGCATGCCGGGGTCCTTGTTGCTGTTGTCGTGGGAGGCATCGACGACGACGCGCTCGGGCAGGCCGGCGTCGCGCAGCAGCATCAGCGCCGCGGCGACACCTTCGGCGTCATGGTTGGGAGCGCCGCGGCCGCCGCGCAGGATCACGTGCCCGTCAGGGTTGCCGGTCGTGTAGAGGATCGCCGGCGAGCCGACGTCGTCGATCCCGGCGAACGCGTGCGGGGCCGCTGCGGCTCGCACGGCGTCGACGGCGACCTGGATGTCGCCGTCGGTGCGGTTCTTGAACCCGATCGGCATCGAGAGGCCGGAGCCAAGCTGGCGGTGGATCTGGCTCTCCGTGGTGCGCGCCCCGATCGCCCCCCACGAGATCGCGTCGGCGATGTACTGCGGCGTGATCGGATCGAGGAACTCGGTGCCCACCGGCAGGCCGAGGTCGAGCACTTCCAGCAGCACCTGGCGGGCCATCCGCAGGCCGGTGTTGACGTCGAGCGAGCCGTCGAGGTGCGGGTCGTTGATCAGCCCCTTCCAGCCGGTCGTCGTCCGCGGCTTCTCGAAGTAGACCCGCATCGCGATCAGCACTTCCTTGCTCAGCTTGCGGGAGAGTTCGGCGAGGCGTCCGGCGTAGTCCAGCGCCGCCTCGGGATCGTGGACGCTGCACGGCCCGACCACGACCAGGACCCGGTCGTCGGTGCCGTCGAGCACGTTGCCAACTTCGCCGCGGCCCCGCACGACCGCCTTTTCCCGCTCCTCGCCCAGGGGTAGTTCCTCCAGCAGCTTCGCCGGCGAGACCAGCTCCTCGATCCGCTCGATCCGCTGGTCCCTGACCCGATCCCGCGTCTCGCCCTGCATCCCGATCATCATTTTGCCTTCACCTTCCTCCACGCTCAAAAGCCTACTTCCGGGTTGGCCTTGGCGCACCTGATGCTGCGCCAAAGACGGAATCTGTCCGACGCCCGGCCAAAACGCTTATGTCTCGCGGCTCTCGCCGCAGGGCCAGACGCCTAGCTAAATCGCCAGAAATAGACGAAGCGAGGGGGAAGGGACGCGGCGGCACCGCAGGCGCTGCGGGTGCACGTCGTGTCGGCAGAACGCTTCATCTCCAGACTTTGTAGCAGGTGAAGCGAATCGAGTCCACTGTGCATCGGCTTGCTCAGGCGAGGATCTCGCCCATCGCCGCGAGGAAGCGCGCGTTCTCCTCGGCGGTGCCGTAGGAGACGCGGATGTGGCCTGGGTCGCCGAGAGGGGTGCCGGGCCGCACGGCGATCTGGCGCTCGGCGAGGCCGGCGACCACGTCGACCTCGGCGACGTCGCCGAGGTCGATCCAGGAGAAGTTGGCGTGGGTGTCGGAGGTCTCCAGCCCGAGGGCGCGCAGGCCCTCCTCGACGCGGAGGCGCTCGGCGACCGTCCTCTCGACCCGGCTGGATACGTCGTCTTGATGCAGGATCGCCTCGGCGCCCGCCGCCTGGGCGAGCGCGTTGACGCTGAAGGGCTGGCGCACCGCGTCAACCGCGGCGCGGAACTTGGGGGCGCCGAGCGCGTAGCCGACCCGCAACCCGGCCAGGCCGTAGACCTTGCTGAAGGTGCGCAGGACGACCAGGTTTGGCAGCTCGGCGAGCAGGTCGACCGTGGCGTCGGGATCGTCGTGGGCCTGGAACTCGACATAGGCCTCGTCGAGGACGATGGTGACGTGAGCCGGCAGGGACTCGCAGAAGGCCGCCACCTCGGCCGCGGGGCGGTGGGTCCCGGTCGGGTTGTTGGGATTGCAGACGAGGACGAGTTGGGTCGCCGCCGTCACCTCCGCCGCCATCGCCTCGAGGTCGTGGACGTCACCATCGGCGAGCGGCACCCGCACCTCGCGCGCCCCGGTCAGCGCCGGCAGGTACGGGTACATCGAGAATGCCGGCCAGGAGTAGAGGATCTCGGCGCCGGGCTCGCAGAGCGCCTCGGCCGCGGCGAGGAGAATCTCGCAGGAGCCGTTGCCGACGGCAATCCGCGAGGGGTCGGAGTCGTAGCGCTCGGCGATCCGCTGCCGCAGCAGGGTCGCATCGGGGTCCGGATAGCGGTTCATCGCGCCCGCGGCGGCGGCGATCGCCTCGACCACCTTCGGGTGGGGCGGGGCGGGCGACTCGTTCGAGGCAAGCTGGGCGATGCCGCCGGCCGCGATCGCCTCGGGCGCCTGCCCGGTCGGCACGCCGGCCTGGTAGCCCGGCATGCGGGCAAGCTTCTCGGCGAAGGTGACGCTCATCCCAAAAGAGTTTGCCCGATACCCAGTAGCGCCGCTACTGGGCGGCGTGGAGGTCGGCGCGCAGCTCTTGCGTCGCGCCTAAATACACGTGGGCTGGAACGTGGCCGACGGGCGCGTAGTAGTGGACCATCGCGCGGATCACCCGCGGCATCGCGCCCGGGACGTCGATCTCGCGGGCGCAGATCAGCGGCACCGAGTCGAGCCCGAGGCGGCGCGCGGCGACCGCCGGGAACTCGGCGTCGAGGTCTCCCGTGGTCGTGAAGAGGCAGCTGACCATCGCCTCCGAGGTGAGCTCGTTGCGCTCGAGCAGGTCGCGGATCAGCGTCTCGGCGGCGGCGAGGATCGCCTCGGCCTCGTTGGCATCGGCCTGAACGGCGCCGCGGACCGCAAAGAGTCGCTCCTCACTCATTCCGAGCGGAATCTTCCCAGAGGCGGGAGATGTCCTCCTCGCCGAGCCTTCGCCCCTGCCCCTGCGGCAACGATCCGAGCTCGATCGGGCCGAAGCGAACGCGACGCAACGAGACCACCCGGTTGTCGACCGCTTCGGCCATGCGGCGCACCTGCCGGTTGCGCCCCTCCCGAAGAACGAGCTCGATCGCACGCTCGCCGACCCGCCTGACCTCCGCCGGAGCCGTGCGGCCATCGTCCAGCTCCACCCCACTCGCCAGCTTGCGCAGATCGGCCTCCGAGGGCGGCCTACCCAACTCCGCCCGGTAAGTCTTGGCAACCCCATGGCGAGGATGGGTAAGCCGGTTGGCCAGCTCCCCGTCGTTGGTGAGCAGCAACAGCCCGGTCGAGTCGGCATCCAACCGCCCCACCGGATAAAGCCGAGCGATCGAGTCGACCAGCGACACGACAGCAGTCCGACTCCCCGGCTCCCGCGCCGTCGACACCACCCCCGCGGGCTTGTTCACAGCCCAAACCTCCCGAGGCTCGGTCTCAACCAAGCTCCCGTCAACGCGCACCTCATCGCCAGCTCCAACATCCCTGGCCGGGTCAGTCACAACCTCCCCACCAACCGTAACCCGCCCCTTACCGATGATCAGCTCAGCTTTCCGCCGAGAAGCAACCCCCCCGTGGGCAAGAAACTTGGCGAGCCGCACGTCAGGAGGACCGGGGGAGGGTCCGACGGAGCCTCCCCGCTGTTGCTCCGGCGGACCCTCCCTCGGTCCTCCCGGCCTCAGGGCTCACTGCGTTGCTCCCCCGCCTTCAGGAGCCGCTCCCGAAGCTCCCGCTCGTCCTCAGGCGTGGGATCGAACCGCGACGGATCCGGCAGCTGGTCCAACCCGGCGAGCCCAAAGAGCCGCTCGAACAGCTCCGTCGTCTTGAAGATCGCCGCTCCGAACTGCGACCTCCCCGACTCCTCGATCAACCCCCGCTCGGCCAGCGTCTGCACTGCCGACTCCGAGGTGACGCCGCGGATGCGCGCGACCTCCGGGCGGGTAACCGGCTGAAGGTAGGCAACGATGGCGAGCGTCTCGGCTTGAGCTTGTGTCAGCGGCGGGGTGCGGGGCTTGGCCAGTAGCCGGCGCGCGGCGGCCTCGCTTGCAGGGTCGCTAGCGAGGGAGAAGCCACCGGCCACCTCGCGCAGCACGACCCCTCGCTTGCCCTCGCCGAGGTCCTCTCGGAGGAGGTCGATCGCCTCCGCTACCTGGCCCTCGGTCGCTTCGGTCGCCTCGGCGAGGTCGCGGGCGTCGACGGGCTGGGGCGAGAGGAAGAGCAATGCCTCGATCGTGCGCGCGAGGTCGCTCATTCGGCGCTCTCCCGCTTGCGGATCGTGATCGGCCCAAACGCCTCGGTCTGCTCCCAGGTGGCCTCGCCCTTTCGGTAGAGGTCGAGCAGGGCGAAGAGGGTCACGGCCTGGGTGAGCCGGTCCTCGCTGCCGAACTGCTCGTCGAAGTCGATGCTGGCGTGGGCGCGCAGGGCGTCGCGCAGGGCGCGCAGGCGCTTTTCCAGCGAGACGGTCGGGCGGATGTGGTCGAGGTTCAGCTCCGGCGGCGTCGCCAGCAGGTCGCCGAGGGCGGTGCCGAGGCGGTCCGGGTCGTAGACGGCCGTCGCCGCCTCGAGAGCCACCTGGCGCAGCTCCGCCGGCAGCGGCGCGGACCGATAGAGGTAGCCGCGCGCCGCCTCGAAGCTCCGCTCCAGCATCGCCGCGGCATCGCGGTAGCGGCGGTACTCGAGCAGGCGGGCGACCAGCTCCTCCACCGCCTCCTCCGGCGTCACGTCCTCCAGCCCCTCCTCTTCGCCCGGCAGCAGCAGGCGCGACTTCAGCTCGAGCAGGGAAGCGATCAGGACGAGGAACTCGGTCGCAACGTCGAGCTCCAGCTCATCGGTGCGCTCGAGGTGCTCGACGTAGGCGACGACGACCTCGGCCAGCTCGACCTCGAGCAGGCTGACCTCCTCGCGCAGGACGACCGCCATCAGCAGGTCGAACGGCCCGGCGAAGACGTCGAGGTCGAGGTCCAGCTCGGCGACGGTCATCTCGGCACCGTAACGCCCCGGCGGGATGGCGACTAGGCCGGGCCGATGCCCATGCGGTCGCGGACCTCGGCGACGGTGCCGGCGGCGATCGCGCGGGCCTTCTCGGCACCGGCTGCGAGGGCCGCCTCCAGGGCAGCCTCGTCGGGCCGCAGCTCGGCGTAGCGCTCGTGGACCGGGGCGAGGAGCTCTACCGTGGCCTCGGCGACGGCCTTCTTGAAGTCGCCGTAGCCCACGCCCTCGAACTCGCGCTCGACCTCGGAGGGGTCGATCCCGCGGGCGACGGCGAGGATGTCGATCAGGTTGGCGATCCCCGGCTTGTCGGGGGCGCGGACGATCTCGCGGCCGGAGTCGGTGACGGCGCTGCCGAACTTCTTGCGGATCGCGTCGGGCTCGTCGAGGACGTAGATGGTGCCGGCCTCGGCCGCGCCCGTCGTCGACATCTTCCGCTCCGGCTCCTGCAGGTCCATGATCCGCGCCCCGACCTCGGGAATGCGGATCTCCGGCACGACCAGGGTCTCGCCGAAGCGCTCGTTGAAGCGACGGGCGATCTCACGCATCAGCTCGACGTGCTGGCGCTGGTCGTCGCCGACCGGCACCTCGGTCGCCCGGTAGGCGAGCACGTCGGCGGCCATCAGCACCGGGTAGAAGAAGAGCGCCGCGGATGCCAGCTCACGCTGCTTGCCTGACTTTTCCTTGAACTGGTGCATTCGGTTGAGGTCGCCGTGGGCGGTGACCGAGGAGAGCAGCCAGGTCAGCTCGGTGTGCTCGCGCACGTCGGACTGCCGGAAGAAGATGCAGCGCTCGGGGTCGAGGCCGGCGGCGAGCAGGATCGCGGTCGTGTCGTAGAGGCGCTCGCGCAGCTCGGCCGGGTCGAAGGCGACCGAGATCGCGTGCAGGTCGACGATGCAGAAGATCGCCGGGTCGGCGCGATCCTGGCCCTCTACGTACTGGCGGATCGCGCCGATGTAGTTGCCCAGGTGCTTGCGGCCGGTGGGTTGGATGCCTGAAAAGACGATGGGGGCGCTCACGGAGCGGGAGCCTAGTTCAGGGGACGGAAGAGGGGTGCCCCTCTCGCCCGTCCAAGTGCCGCCCTAATGAGGGCGGCACTTTGAGTATCCGCCCGTTCGAGAGGGGCACCCCTCTTCCGTCCCGCTCAAGCGGGTTCGGCGGCCGGCTCTGCGGGCGCACAGTCAGCTTCAGCTCCGTGGCCGCACTCGCCGGCCGCGGCGGCACCGCGGGTGGGGACAGCTTCTACTTTGCGGCGCGGGTTTTCGATGCCGAAGCCGGAGACGGTTCCGCCGACGATCATCAGGATGCCGGCTATGCCGATGCCTAGGTGGAAGGCTGAGGTGGATGCGTCGGCCGAGGCGGTGCTGACCAGGGCCGCCTGGCGTGATGGCAGCTTGCCCGTTGACGGGACTGCAAGCGGCTGGGCCTTGGCGTCGGAGACGGTCTGCTCGGCGCGGGGGCCGAGCGGGCGGTTGCCTAGGTTGTTGTCGAGGGTCGAGCCGAAGTAGGCGGAGATGACGGCGCCGAGGATGGCGATCGCGAGTAGGCCGGCGACCCGGGCGACGCCGTTGTTGACGCCGGAGGCGATGCCGACGTGGCGTTCCTCTACCGAGTCGAGCACGGTCGCGGTCAACGGCGCCACCGTGGCCGAGAGGCCGAGGCCGAAGACGAGGATCGCCGGCAGCACTTCGGTCGCGTAGTCGGCACCGACGCCGACGCGCAGGAGCAACAGCAGGCCGACCCCGCCGACGATCGGCCCGGCCGTCATCGGCAGCCTCGGTCCCGTACCCGAGGCCAGCTTGCCCCAGCGTGGCGAGAGGAAGAAGAGGATCAGCGAGATCGGCGTCGTCGCCAGGCCGGCCTGGACCGGCGTGTAGCCGGCGACCTGCTGGAGGAAGAGGCCGACGAAGAAGAGACCGCCGATCAGACCGGCGTAGGCCGCGAGGGTGGTCACGTTGGCGACCCAGAAATTGCGGATGCGGAAGAGCGAGAGCTCCAGCATCGGGTGGCGGGCGCGAGCCTCGTGCAGGACGAAGAGGGCGAAGCAGGCTATGCCAGCAATCAGCGGCACCCAAACGACCGGGTCGCTCCAGCCACGGGTCGGCTGCTCGATCAGGGCGAAGACGGGGCCGCCGAGGCCCGCCGCCGAGAGCCCGATCCCGGTCCAATCGATGCCGCGGAAGGCGTCGGGGTCGCGGCTCTCGCGCACCGCGTGCAGGGTCAGCGCAACCGTGATCGCGATCAGCGGCAGGTTGACCCAGAAGACCGCCCGCCAGGAGAGCGCCTGGACCAGCGCCCCTCCCCCCGCCGGCCCGAGCACGGTCGCGATCCCCGTCCACGCGGTCCAGGTGCCGACGGCCTTGCCGCGTGCCGCGCCCTCGAAGGTGGCGGCGACGATCGCCAGCGAGCCGGGGACCAGCAGCGCCCCCGCGATCCCCTGCAGGGCGCGAGCCGCGACCAGGAACTCGACCGAGGGGGCGACCGCGCAGAGCGCCGAGACGACGCCGAAGGCGATCAGGCCGGTGACGAACATCCGCCGCCGCCCGAACTGATCGCCGAGCGAGCCGCCGACCAGCAGCAGCGAGACGAGGGTGAGCATGTAGGCCTCCACAACCCACTGCTGCCCGGCCAGCCCGGCGTCGAGGTTGTCACCGATGGCCGGCAACGCCACGTTGACCACGGTCGAGTCGAGGAAGACGACCGTCGAGCCGAGGATCGTCGCGACCAGCGTCAGGCGCTGTTGACGGCTCACCCGGACGAGTCTAGGAGCTGCTGCGCCGGAGTGAAGAAATTGCGGTAGGCAAGGGTCGTCGCTACAAGGCCGGCGATCGCGACGCTGCCGAGCAGGGCGTAGAGGAGAATCAGCTGCAGGCGGACGGCGTCCGTTGGATTGGCGCCGGCGAGCAGCATGCCGACCATCGTGCCGGGGAAGAAGATCAGGCCGGTGGTCTTGGTCGAGTCGACCAGGGTGATCATCCCCGAGCGCAGGGCGCGGCGGACGAAAGGCGCCGCCGCTTCCTGGGCGGTCGCGCCGAGGGCAAGGGTCGCCTCGATCTTGTTGCGCGAGTCGGCCATCTCGTCGCCGAGGCGGTTCAGCGCCACCGCCGAGGCGGTCATCGCGTTGCCGATCACCATGCCGCCGACCGGGACCAGGTAACGCGCCGTCGGTTCGAAGACGCCGAGGGCGACGACGAGGCCGAGGGTGGTCGCACCCGCCGTCGCCAGGGCGATCAGCAGCGGCCAGAAGGCGTCCGGCACCTTCTTCGCCCGGCTGCGCGCGGTGAGCGCGCCGAAGGTGACCATCACGGCCAGCAGGGCGAAGACGAGCCAGATCGTGTCGGCCTCGAAGATCAGCTTGATCACGTAGCCGATCGCGGTGAGCTGGATGAAGGAGCGCAGCGCAGCGATCCCGATGTCGCGCTCGAGGTCCGCCTTCTGCCAGTAGGAGATCGCCGCTGCCAGTGCGACCAGCGCCAGCGTCGCCGCGACCTGGCCGGCGGAGACGTGGATCGACGTGGTCACGCGAGGACCTCCGCCAGAGGGCCGGCTTCGATCGCCCTGCCGTCCTCGAGCCGCACCACCCACTCGCCCAGCCGCCGCGCCTGGTCGGGATCGTGGCTGACTAGGACGACCGAGATCTCCAGCTCGCGGCGCAGCTCGGCCAGCGTCGCCTCGATCGCGTCGCGGGCGGCGTGGTCGAGCGCCGAGGTCGGCTCGTCGAGCAGCAGCACGGCCGGCTCCTGGACGAGCGCGCGGGCCAGCATCGCCCGCTGCTGCTCGCCGACCGAGAGCTTGGCGACGTCGCGCCCGGCGAACCCTGGGTCGAGGCCGGCGAGGCGCAGGCAGCGCTCGGCATCCGGCTGCTTGCCGGCGAGCCCCGCTGCGTATTCGATGTTCGAATTCACAGTGCCCTCGAGCAGCGCCGGCAGCTGCGGCACCAGCGAGACCTCGCGGCGCAGCGCCAGCGGGTCGTAGGAGTCGAGCGGGCGATCACGAAACGAGATCTCCCCTACGTCGGGATCGGCCAGCCGGTTGAGCAGGCGCAGCAGCGTCGACTTGCCTGCGCCAGAGGGCCCGACGATCGCCGTCGCCCCGGCCGGAATCCCGGCGTTGACCGAGTCGAGGACCCGGCGCTCGCCGCGGATCAAGCTGACCTCCCGCAACTCGAAGAGCACCGCGCCATCCTGACCGATCGCTCCATCCGGCCCCAGCTCCGGGCGTGTCTGAGCTTTTCCACGACATATCGTGGTTTAAGTCAGACACCCCCTTGCAGTTGGGCGCAAGATGCCTCCCGTCGGCCCTCCGCGGTTGCGGCCGCCGGTGGGCGGCTGGAAGAATCGGGTAGGTGAACGTCGATGGCTAGAGCGATCTGGAGCGGCTCGATCAGTTTCGGGCTGCTCAACGTGCCCGTGAAGCTCTATAGCGCGGTGGCCCGCCGCGGCATCTCGCTACGCGAGATCCGCGAGTCCGACGGAGCCCGTATCCGCCACCGCCGCGTCGCCGAAGGGACCGACGAAGAGGTCCCCTACGAGAAGATCGTCAAGGCCTTCGAGATCTCCAAAGATCGCTACGTGCCACTCAGCAAAGACGAGATGGCCTCGCTCGACCCGAAGAAGACCCGGGCGATCGAGGTGCAGGACTTCGTCGGCCTCGCCGAGATCGACCCGATCTACTTCGACAGCCCCTACTACCTCGGCCCGGCCGACGGAGCCGGCAGGGCCTACTCGCTGCTCGCCGAGGCGATGGCGGGCTCGGGCAAGGTGGCGATCGCCCGTTTCGTCTTCCGCAACAAGGAGCACCTTGCCGCGATCCGCCCCGCCGACGGCGTGCTGACCCTGACCACAATGCGCTTCGCCGACGAGGTCGTCCCGCCCTCGGAGCTCGACGACGTGCTGCCGACCGAGAAACCAGAGGTCGCCAAGCGCGAGGTGCAGATGGCCGAGCAGCTGATCGAGTCGCTGACCCGCAGCTTCGACCCGAGCGCCTACCGCGACGAGTACCGCGAGGAGCTGCTGGCGATGATCGAACGCAAGGCGGCCGGCGAGGAGATCGTTGCCGCGCCAGAGGGCGACGAGCGCGAGGCGACGAAGGCGCCCGACCTGATGGCGGCGCTGGAGGAGAGCATCGCGGCGGTGAAGGACAAGAGTGGCAGCGGGGCGAAGGCGCGCAAACCGGCAGCGAAGAAACGCAAGGCCGCGGCGCCGAAAAAAGCCTCCGCGAAGAAACGCGTCAAGGCCAAATCCTCCAAATAGCCAGTGACCGAGAGCCGGCAGGTCGAGGTCGACGGGCGTGAGCTGAAACTCACGAATCTCGACAAGGTCCTCTATCCGGAGGCCGAATTCACGAAGGGGGAGGTGGTCGACTACTACGCCAAGGTCGCGCCGGCGCTCGTCCCCCACCTGCAGGGCCGCGCGCTGACCTTGCGACGCTTCCCCGAAGGCGTCGACGACTCCGACGCCGCCTTCTTCGAGAAGCGCTGCCCCAAGCACCGGCCGGACTGGGTGAAGACGGCCGCCGTGGAAGCCGGGCCCCATGCCGGGATCATCGACTTCTGCGTCTGCGAAGACCGGGCGACGCTGGTCTGGATGGCGCAGCTGGCGGCGCTGGAGCTGCACCCCTCGCTCTCGCTGGCGGCGGAGCCGGACCGGCCTACCGTGCTCGCATTCGACCTCGACCCCGGGCCGCCCGCCGACGTGCTCGACTGCTGCCGCGTCGCGCTACGGCTGCGCGAGCTCTTCGGCCACTTCGGCGTCGAGTGCTTCCCGAAGACATCTGGGTCCAAGGGCCTGCAGGTCTACGCGCCGCTTAACGACGACTCGGTCACCTTCGAGGCTGACGGCGAGGGTGGCGAGGGCACCAAACCGTTGGCCCGCGCGATCGCCCAGCTGCTCGAGAAGCAGACCCCCGAACAGGTCGTCTCGAAAATGAAGAAGGTCGAACGCAAAGGCAAGGTCTTCGTCGACTGGTCCCAGAACCACCGCCGCAAGACGACGATCGCCGTCTACTCCCTACGAGCCCGAGAGCGCCCCACGGTCTCGACTCCGGTGACCTGGGATGAGGTCGAACGAGCGGTCCAGCAAGGAGAGGCCGACTCGCTTGTCTTCGAAGCCAAAGACGTGCTGAAGCGGGTCGAGCAGCACGGCGATCTCTTCGCCCCCGTGCTCGAGCTGAAGCAGAAGCTTCCCGAGCTTTAGCCAAGCGGCTGCCGCACGACCGGCCTGCGGGTCGCCTTGACCTCGTCGAGGCGACGGACCGGAGTCGTGTACGGCGCGGACTTGGCGATCTCGGGATCCTGCTCGGCCTCGGCGAGGATCGCCTCGACCGCCTCGGCGAAGGCGTCGAGGCTCTCCTTCGTCTCCGTCTCAGTCGGCTCGATCATCAGCGCCTCCTCGACCAGGAGGGGGAAGTAGACGGTCGGTGGGTGGAAGCCGTAGTCGAGCAGTCGCTTGGCCAGGTCTAGAGTCGCCAGGCCGAGGTCCTTCTTCATCGGCTTGCCAGAGAGGACGAACTCGTGCATGCAGTGGCGCTCGAATGCGACCGGCAGGCGCTCCCCGGCGCGCCCCTCCGCCAGGCGCGCCTTCAGGTAGTTGGCGTTGAGGACAGCGGTCTCGGAGGCCTCGGCGAGGCCGTCGCCGCCAAGGCTGAGGATGTAGGCGTAGGAGCGGACGAAGACGCCGAAATTGCCCTGAAAGCCGCGCAAGCGGCCGATCGACTTGGGGCGGTCCAGGTCGAGGTCGAAGCGCGGCCGGTCGCCGTTGTCGCTCTCCCGGCGCACCACCTGGGGCCGTGGCAGGAAGGGCTCGATCCGCTCCGACACGGCGATCGGGCCGGCCCCGGGGCCGCCACCGCCGTGGGGCTGGCTGAAGGACTTGTGCAGGTTGACGTGGACGATGTCGAAGCCCATGTCGCCGGGCCGCGAGTGGCCCATGACGGCGTTGAGGTTGGCACCGTCGTAGTAGAGGGTCCCGCCGGCCTCGTGGATCAGCGCCGCGATCTCCGCGATGTTCTCGTCGAAGAGGCCGAGCGTGTTGGGGTTGGTCAGCATCAGACAGGCGATCTGGTCGGGGTCTTCGTCGATCTTGGCCCGCAGGTCGTCCATCTCGACCCCGCCGCGCTCGTTGGTCGCGACTTTGACCGCCTCATAGCCCGCCATCGTCACCGAGGCCGGGTTGGTCCCGTGGGACGTGTCGGGCGCCAGCACCTTGCTCCGCGCTTCGCCGCGGTCGGCGTGGAAGGCGCGAGTCAGCAGCAGGCCGGCAAGCTCGCCGTGGGAGCCTGCCGAGGGCTGCAAGCTGACGTGTGGCAGGCCGCAGATCTCCGAGAGCGACTCCTGCAGAAGCCACATCAGCTCCAGCGCCCCCTGCGCCCTTGCCGGGTCCTGGGCCGGGTGCAGGCGAGCGTGTCCCGGCAGGGCCGCGACCCGCTCGTTGAGCCGCGGGTTGTGCTTCATCGTGCAGGAGCCGAGCGGGTAGAAGCCGGTGTCGAGGTCGAAGTTGCGCCGCGAGAGACGGTTGTAGTGACGGACGATCTCCGGCTCGGCGATCTCCGGCAGGCGCGGTGGCTCATCCCGCAGCAGCTCGGCCGGGATCAGGTCCTCGAGCGGCGGCTCCGGCACTTCGGCGGCGGGGAGGACCGCCGCGCGCCGACCCGACTTCGACTTCTCATAGATCGTCTCCGCCCTTTCGCGCTGCATCGGGGTCTCGGCAGGCGTGTTCATGACACGGCCCCGATGTCCGAAAGCGGTGCGTAGCCGGTACCCCTCGCCTGGAGCACGGCATGCTCGAGCAATTCGGCTAGGCGATCGATCTGGGCCTTGGTGCGCCGCTCGGTGATCGCGACCAGGAGGCCGTCCTCGTACTCGGGGTAGTCGCGGCCAAGCGGATACCCGGCTGCCACGCCCGCGCCCGCGCAGATGTCGAGCACCTTGCCGACCGGTGCCTGGAGGCGCACGGCGAACTCGCGCGCGACCGGCGCCTCGTGGAGCAACTCGACGCCCTCGATGCCCGCCAGCCGCTCGCGGGCATAGGCAGTGCGGCGGACCAGCAGCTCGCCGAGCTCCCGGTAGCCCTGGCGTCCCAGCCAAGCGAGGTGGACCATCGCCGCCAGCGCGTTGAGCGCCTGCGCGGTACAGATGTTGTGGGTCGCTTTCTCGCGGCGGATGTGCTGCTCGCGGGTCTGCAGGGCGAGGACGAAGCCTCGCCGGCCATCGACGTCGTCGGTTTCGCCGGCGATCCGTCCCGGCATGCGGCGGATCTGCTCCTCGGTGGCGCAGAAGAAGCCGAAGGAAGGGCCGCCGAAGTCGAGCCGGTTGCCGAGTGGCTGCCCCTCGCCGAGGGCGATGTCGGCGCCGCACTCGCCCGGCGACTTCAGCACCCCCAGCGTCATCGGGTCGGTTGCGACGACCAGAAGGGCCCCGTGCTCCTTGGCGGCGGCGCCAAGCTCCTGGACCGGCTCGACCGCACCGAGGAAGTTGGGGTTCTGCAGAAAGACGGCCGCCGTCTCGCCGTCGATCGCGCGGGCAAGCTCGCCGGCATTCGTTCGCCCGTCGCCGAGGCCGACTTCGACCACCTCCGCGCCGTAGCCGACGGCGTAGGTTTCCAGCGTCTCGCGACTATGCGGGTGCAGGCCACGGGAGACGACGAAGCGCTTGCGCCCTGTCGCGGCGACCGCCAGGTAGCCGGCCGAGGCGACCGACGAAGGCCCCTCGTAGAGGCCCGCGTTGGAGACCGGCAGCCCAGTCAGCTCCGACATCGCCGTCTGAAACTCGAACATGACCTGAAGGCCGCCCTGTGAGATCTCCGGTTGGTAGGGCGTGTAGGGAGTGAGGAACTCCGAGCGCTGCGTGATCGCGTCGACGATCGCCGGCACGTAGTGGTCGTACATCCCGGCTCCGACGAAACAGACCTGCTCTTCGGCGTCGGCGTTGCGAGCGGCGAGGCCCGAAAGCCGGTCGAAAACCTCCGCCTCGCTCATCCCCGGCGGCAGCGCCAGCGGGCGGCGCAACTTCGACGGGATCTGCTCGAAGAGCTCGTCGATCGAGTCGGCCCCGATCGCTGCGAGCATCTCGGCCCGGTCCCCAGGTGTTGCGGAGGTGTAGCGGGTCACCGGGTGAAGGCTACGGAAGCCGGGGGCGGGACGGCCTAGAATTTTTCCAGGAGCTTGCGGTATTCGTCGGCCCCGAGCAGCGCCCCGGACTCCTCCGGGTGGCTCAGCTTGACCTTGACCAACCAGCCCTCGCCGTAGGGATCCTCGTTGACCCTCTCCGGGGTGTCTTCGAGCGCATCGTTGACCTCGACGATCTCGCCCGAGAGCGGCGCGATCACGTCGGAGACCGCCTTGACCGACTCGACCTCGGCGTATGAGGCGTCTTTGGAGATCGTCGCGCCCACTTCCGGCGGGTCGAAGAAGACGACCTCGCCGAGGCTGTCCTGGGCGTACCAAGTGATCCCGAACACGGCATGGTCATCCCCCTCCAGCCGCGCCCAGTCATGCTGGTCGTGGTAGAGCAGGTCGTCGGGGTAGGTCGCATCGGCCAACGTCACTTCTCCTTGCTGTAGAGGGGCTTGGAAGCTATCCGGGCCGGGCGATGCTTGCCGCGAACGTCGATCTCGACCTCGGTGCCGGGCTCGGCAAGGGCGGCGCGGACGTAGGCCATCCCGATCCCGACCTCGAGCGAAGGAGAGAAGGTGCCCGAGGTGACGGCGCCGGCAGACTCGCCGGCGGCTAGGACCGGGTTGCCCTGGCGGGGAATGCCGGCGCCCTCGATCTTGAAGGGCACGAGCATTTCGTCTGGACCCTCTCGACGCACGGCCGCGATCGCCTCGGCGCCGATGAAGCCGGTGCCCTCGGCACAGCACCAGCCGAGCCCGGCCTCGATCGGGTTGCGCTCTGGGGTAAGGTCGTTGCCATGGAGGTGAAAGCAGGCCTCGAGCCGTAGCGTGTCGCGCGCCCCGAGGCCGCAGGGAACGACCCCCGCGTCGAGCAGCTCGGCCCAGATCGCCGGGGCAACCTCGGGGTCGATCAGCAGCTCGACCCCGTCCTCGCCGGTGTAGCCGGTGCCGCAGGCAAGCGCCGGGCGGCCGCCGATCCGCGCCACCGCCACCCGCATCCGGGGCGCCGGCTCGATCCCGAGGGCTCCCGCAACGATGCCGCGAGCATGCGGCCCCTGCACGGCCAGCATCGCGTAACGGTCGGCGACATCGCGCACGGCGACGTCGAGCTCGCGGCTCCAGCGCCCCAGCCAAGCCAGGTCGCCCTCGTGATTCGCCGAGTTGGTGACGATCAGGTAGCGGTCGCTGCCGAGCCGGTAGGCGAACAGGTCGTCGAGCACCCCACCCTCCTCGTTGCACAAGCAGGAGTATTGAGCCCCCCCAATCTCAATCTTCGCCACGTCATTCGAAAGCACCCGCTGCAGAAAGCCAAGCGCCCCCGGCCCCTCGACCTCCACCTCGCCCATGTGCGAGACGTCGAACACCCCGGCATGCGTCCGCACAGCCGAGTGCTCCTCCTTGATCCCCTCGTACTGAACCGGCATCTCCCACCCGGCAAAGTCCACAAGCTTCGCCCCAAGCTCGAGATGCTTCTCAAAGAGAGGAGTCCTCACGGCGCGCAAGGCTATTGCCTGAAGCTGGCGAGCAGAGGGCGCCGACATCGAGCTCCGCTGCTGCGCACGCGTATTGCCTGGGCACGCCCGCAAGGCTGTCGGGGGTCCCTTCTCAGGAACTCCCGCGAAGCGGCCTGAGAAGGGACCCCCGACGGCCCTTCCCACGCCTACCCCCAGAGCTATTCCTTGAGGAATCCCGGAACGTCGATGTCGTCGTCGCTGACCCGCAGTTTGCGGATGTCGGTGTCCTCCGCCGAGATCCGCGGGCGGCTCTCGTAACGGCGGCGCACCCGCTGCGGCGAGCGAGCGAGGAGCTCGAAGCCCTCGAAGCCGGTGGCGATCACCGTGACCCGGACCTCGTCGCGCATCGACTGGTCGACGACCGAGCCGAAGATGATGTTGGCGTTGTCGTCCGCCTCGGCCTGGACCAGCTGGGCCGCCTCGTTGACCTCGAAGAGGCCGAGGTCCTCGGGGCCGGTGATGTTGAGCAGCATTCCCGTGGCACCTTTGATCGACTCCTCGATCAGCGGCGAGGTGATCGCCGCCTTGGCCGCATCGAGGGCGCGGGCCTCGCCAGAGGCAGAGCCGACGCCCATCAGGGCCGAACCGGCGTCGCGCATGATCGTGCGCACGTCGGCGAAGTCGAGGTTGATCAGGCCGGGGATCGTGATCAGGTCGGTGATCCCCTGCACTCCCTGGCGAAGTATGTCGTCGGCCTGGCGGAACGCCTCCAGCACGCTGGTGCGCCGCTCGACCGCCTGCAGCAGCTTCTCGTTGGGGACGATGATCAGGGTGTCGACGTTGTTACGCAGCTTCTCGATCCCCTCGAGCGCCTGCTGCATCCGCCGCTTGCCCTCGAACTCGAAGGGCTTGGTGACCGCGCCGACGGTCAGGGCGCCGATCTCTTCCTTGGCGATCTCGGCGATCACCGGCGCCGAGCCGGTGCCCGTACCGCCACCCTCGCCCGCGGTGACGAAGACCATGTCGGCGCCCTTCAGCGCCTCCTTGATCTCGTCGCGACTCTCCGCCGCCGCACCGGCCCCGACCTCGGGGTTGCCGCCGGCGCCGAGGCCGCGGGTCAACTCCTGCCCGATCGAGAGCTTGATGTCGGCGTCGCAGGCCTGCAGCGCCTGGGCGTCCGTGTTGACGGCGACGAACTCAACGCCACGGATGCCTGCATCGACCATCCGGCTGACGGCATTTGTGCCGCCGCCGCCGGCACCGACGACCTTGATCACCGCGAGGTATGTGGATTCCATCTCCCGATTTCTCCAGCCACCGAACCTGAGGGGTCGGCGTTTGAGTTGAGCCTTTGTTCCGTCCGACGCTACAGCAATGCTTGAAGGTTCAAGGTTACGCTGTAACCGCGGAAATTGCGCTCAACGTAGGGCATTGGGCGGCGTCTGTCAAACCGCCGGGCAGTATCCTGCAATGCAGATCCCTCAAGCCTCAGTTGAGGGTTTAGCCAACCTAACCCTGTGGTCGAGAGTTTAGGGAAGAGGCGGAAGCGCATGCCCAGAGCCACCTATGTCGGGGTGGCTCGGTGCGTACAGGGCTACATAATCAAGCGCGGTCACGGAGGGGTCCGCGAGCACCGTCGCTGCGGCTCGCCACTTGCGCGAGGCCTGGGTGGAGTCGCCGAAACGCAGTTCGACCCCCGAAGTTAGATTGACGTCCACCCCGCTTTCCCCGTAGTAGCTGCCTTCGACGTAGGGCAGCAGCGCCGCCGGCGTGGCCCCCAGGACGCGGGCCTGTTCGAGCACCGAGCCCTGCAACCGCGGCCCTTTGGGCGGGGCGTCGAGCGGCAGCTTGGGCAGGTCGCCTTCTTCCGGCGGCGGCAGCCAGGCGAGGATCGTTCCGTCGGCGGCAACGGCAACGGCTTCCGGGCCGCTGCCGATCGTGGCGACCGGCTGGGACGAGACCAGGCTGGGAGCGACCGTGCTCCCGCGCAGCAGGAACAGGTAGATCACCACGGCAAGAATGGCCGCGGCGCCGAGGACGAGCAGAAGCCGCCTCATAGATCCCACTCGCTTGGCCAACTCACCTCCCCGAGTATCTGGACCTCGGGTTCGAGCACGACACCGAAGCGCTCGTATACCAAGCGACGCCCCTCGGCCATCAACCGAAGCACATCGGCGGTCGTCGCTCCGCCCTCGTTCTCGACGAAGTTGGCGTGCTTCTCGGCAAAGCGGGCGCCGCCCTGCCGGAGGCCCCGACAACCTGCCGCCTCGAGCAGCTGGCCGGCGCTGCGCCCCTCGGCGGCCGCGTCGTCGGGATTCTTGAAGGTCGAGCCAAAGGTCTTGATGCCCGAGGGCTGCGCCTCGCGGCGCTTGTCTCGCATCGCCTCGAGGCGCTCCCTGATCGTGGCCGGGTCGTCTGGCCGCAACCGGAAAGAGGCGCGCGCGACGACCTCCCCCGGAGAGAGGTTCGAGTTGCGATAGACGAAGCCCAGCTGCTCGGGCGCGCGGCGCTCGCGCCCGGCCGCAGAGCAGACATCGACCCACTCGAGCACCTCGGCAAGCCGGCCACCGTAGGCGTTGGCGTTCATCCGAACCGCCCCGCCTGCGGTGCCGGGGATGTTGACGCCGAATTCGAGGCCGGACAAGCCCCAGCTCGCGGCCTTCGCCGAGGCGCTGGGAAGCCGGGCGCCGCCGCCACAGACGACCCGCTCGCCGTCGCGCTCGACCGTCGCCAGCTCGCCGTCCAGCTTGATCGCAAGGCCATCGAAGCCATCGTCGGCGACGAGCAGGTTCGAGCCGGAGCCGACCGTCCCGACAGCCAGGCCTTCTTCGGCGGCCCAGGCGAGTACGTCCAGGAGCTCCGCCTCCGAGCGCGGGCGCGCGAACCAGTCGGCGACGCCGCCGGTGCGAACCGTCGTCAGGCGCGCCAGCGGGAATTCGCGCTGCAATCCGTCGGGCGCCGGGATCATCCGGCGCCTTCCTCGATCAGCGCCTCGCCCAGCCTGAATACATCGCCAGCGCCGATCGTGACCAGCACTTGGCTCTCGAGACCGAGGGCACGGTTGCGGTCCAGGAGATCCGCAAGGGCACGATCCGCCCCCTTCGCACCGGGTAGCCACCGGACCGGCCTCCCCCCCATCCGCTCGGCCGCGGCCTGTGCGACCTGCAGGCCACTGACGCCCGCAAGATCGCCGACCGGCTCCTCGCGAGCCGGGTAGACGTCAAGCACTACAGCTTCGTCCGCAAGCGAGAGGGCGGCGCCGAACTCCTCGGCAAAGGCCTTGGTCCGCGAGTAGAGGTGGGGCTGAAAGACCGCGATCAGGCGGTCTGGCTCCATCTCGCGCAGCGCCGAGAGGGCAGCCCGAACCTCGGTCGGGTGGTGGGCGTAGTCGTCGTATACGCGCGTGTCGCCCCGCGAGCCCTTCAGCTCCAGGCGGCGCTTGACGCCGGGGAAGTCGGCGAGCGCCACGGCCGCCCGCGCGACTTCGACGCCGGTCGCCTCCAATGCGGCGAGGGCGGTACGGGCATTGAGCAGGTTGTGAAGACCGGGAACGGCGAGATCGAGCGGGGCGGAGCCGGGTGCGTCCGCAGAGAAGCCTGCGACCTCCTTGCCTTCCGTGATTTCCCCGAGACTGCCGTCGGCCGGAGCGACAACGGTCGCGGCGGGCGCGACGAATTCCCGGAACGCGACGCGCAGCTCGGCCACCGAGCCCCAGCGGCTGTGGTGGTCCATCTCGACGTTGGTGACGACGGCGATCTCCGGCTTCAGGTCGAGAAAGCTTCCGTCGCTCTCGTCGGCCTCGGCGACGACCCACTCGCTGCCGCCCCAGCCGGCGTTCCCGGCATTGCCGTCGGCGCCGAGGCCCGGCACCTCGCCGCCAACGAAGAAGGCCGGATCGGCACCAAGGGAACGAAGCACCCAGACCAACATCGCCGTCGTCGTCGTCTTGCCGTGTGTGCCGGCGACGGCGATCAGCCGCTTCTCGGCGCAGAGCTCGGCAAGGAGGGCGCCGCGGTGGATCGGCTCGGTGCCGCGCTCGCAGGCCAGCGCCAGCTCCGGGTTGTCGTCGCCGATCGCGGTCGAGACGACTACCTCGGCGCCGTCGGGAAGGTTCGCGGCGGCGTGGCCGACGACGGGGTCGAGCCCCGCGGCCCGCAGCCGCTCCATATAAGAGGAGTCCGCCCGGTCGCTGCCGGTCACCTTTGCGCCGAGCTCGGCGCAAACCAGCGCCAGGCCGCTCATCCCGGCGCCGCCGATGCCGATGAAGTGCAGCCGCCTCGAATCCCACTCGCTCACCGTCCGGCCCGCCTTTCGTGTTTGCCGGTGACATCGGCCGCAGCGGAAGACGTGTCCGCTCCGGCCGCCGCGAGGACCTCGTCGGCCACCCGCCTCGCCGCATCGGGACGTGCGAGCGCGGCAGAGGCTGCCGCCATCGACGCGAGCCGGTGTTCGTCTTCCAGCAGGCTCACGACTCGCTCGGCAAGCAGCGCCGCGCTCAGGGCAGCGTCCTCGACCGTCTCGGCCGCCCCGGCATCGACCATCCAGGCGGCGTTGGCGGTTTGGTGGTCGGCAGTCGCGTGGGGATAGGGGACGAGAATCGCCGGGCGACCGGCTGCCGTCACCTCGAAGATCGAGCCGCCCGAGCGGGCGACGACCAAGTCGCAGGCGGCGAGGACGTCGCCGAGGTCAGGCTCGTACTCGATCAAGGTGTAGGCCCCGGCCTGCGGAGCCGAGGCGAGCCGGGCCGCCAGCTGCTCGTGGTCGCGCGAGCCCGAGAGGTGGAGGACGTGGAAGTCGCGGCCCGCCCCATCGCCGGCCTCGGCAAAAGCCTCGACCGCGGCCAGGTTGATCGAGCGTGCTCCCTGGCTGCCACCCATGACCAGGAGGCAACGCGCCTCAGCGGCAACCCCGAACCGAGCCCGGGCCACCGCGCGATCGGCCCGCAGCACCGCGTCGGGAACCGGCCGCCCCGTGACCGAATAGCGCATTCCGTCGCGACCGCGGATCGGAAAGGCGAGGCAGACACTGTGCGCGCGCGGCGCAAGCACGCGGTTGGAGAGACCGAGGTGGCTATCCGCCTCGGTAAGGACCAGCGGTATCCGCGAGAGAAGCGCGGCCATCCCGGCGGTGCCGGCGACGTAACCGCCGCCGCCGAGGACGACGTCGGCCCGGCGCCCGCGCAGTGCCCGCCGGGCCTCGCGCACCCCGCCGAGCGCCTTGCCGACGGCAACCCCCGCCCGCAAGGGGTTTCGCCGGTCGATCCCGCGCACGTCGAGGAGGTCGATCTCGTAACCGGCCCGCGGCACCAGCTCGGCCTCCGGCTTGCGGCGAGCGCCGAGAAAGGTGACCTCGGCACCGCTAGCCCGAAGCTCGGCGGCGACGGCCATCGCTGGCACGACGTGGCCGGCGGTTCCCCCCGCTGCCACCACGACTCTGGGTGCTCTTTCCACGGTTCGGTCGGCTCCTTTTGCGGGCCCCAGTGTTGCGCCCGCCCTCGACGACGCGCAGTCTGCCAGCGACGGCGGTCCCCCCGCGGGCGACGTTGAGGATCAGGCCGACCGCGAGAAGGGTGACGAGCAGGCTGCTGTTGCCGTAGGAGACAAAGGGAAGCGGCACCCCGGTCAGCGGCGCCAGCCCCATCACGGCGAAGAGGTTGATCGTCGCCTGCACCAGGATCAACGAGGTGAGGCCGGCGACGAGCAGCTTCGAGTAGCGGTCCCTGGCCCGCTGGGCGACTCGCAGGCCGGCGTAGCCGAGCAGCGAGAAGAGGCCGACGACGCCGAGGACCCCGACCATCCCCAGCTCCTCGCCGATTACGGCGGAGATCATGTCGGTGTGGGCCTCGGGCAGAAAGCCGGCCTTCCCCACGCCGTTGCCGATGCCGACGCCGAAGAGGCCACCGGAGCCGAGCGCGATCTTCGCCTGGGCGGCCTGGAATCCGGCTCCGGCAGTGTCGGAGCCCGGGTGCAGGAAGCCGGTCAGGCGTTCCATTCGATAGGGCTCGATCACGGTCATCAACAACGCCAGGGCGCCGAGCCCGAGCGCGATCTTGCCCAGGTCGACCGGGCGCGCGCCTGCGGCGAGCAGGGTGGCGCCGACCGCGAAGGCGACGACCATCGCCGTCCCGAGGTCGGGCTCAGCGACGATCAGCAGGCAGGCGCCGCCGGCGACGAGCAGGATCGGCATCAGGCCGGAGAGGTCCCGCACCCGCTTCGGCTCCCGAGCCAAGAGATCGGCCGCGTAGAGGATCAGCGCAAGCTTGGCCAGCTCCGAGGGCTGGAACTGCAGCGAGCTGGGGCCGATCCAGCGGCTGGCGCCGTTGGCGCTGGAGCCGGCGACGAGGACGGCGAAGAGGAGGAGGAGCGAGCCGATCAGCAGGGCCGGCGTCAGCCGGCGGATCGCGACGAGGCCGTGCCGCGCTGCCAGGTGCATCGCGAGGAGGCCGACGGCCCCGACCATCAGGGTCCGCTTCAGATAGTAGGTGCTGTTGGCGAGGTTGCCATTGCTCAGCACCTGCGTGGTCGAGCTGGCGGAGAAGACCATCACCGCGCCGAAGGCGAGCAGGCAGAGAGTCGCGGTCAGCAGCAGGTTGTACTCGGTCGGGTGCGCGACTGCCCGCGACCGCTTCTTCTTCGCCTTCTTGGCTTTCCCCTTGGCGGGCTTGGCGACGCGACCGCCGGCAAGAGCGCGGGCGCTCACGAGCGCAGCGCCCCGACGATCTCGCGGAAGCGCTCGCCACGCGCCTCGAAGTTGTCGAACGCGTCGAAGCTTGCGCAGGCGGGCGAGAGCAGGACCGTCTCGCCAGGGCGCGCCGCGGCGGCGGCGCGGCGCACCGCCTCCTCGAGGCCGGCGAAGCGATGCAGCGAGACGCCGGACTCGATCGCCGGCGCAAGCTCCTCCGCCAGCCGTCCTGCCGAGGCGCCGATCAGGTAACAGGCGACGCAGCGCTCGCGAACCGGGTCGAGCAGCGGCCCGTAAGGCTCACCCTTCTCGCTGCCGCCGAGGATCGCGTGAAGGCCGCCCTCGAAAGCACGCAGGCCAACCGTGGCCGCGGCGACGTTGGTCGCCTTGGAGTCGTTGACGAAGCGAACGCCATCGATCTCGGCCACCTGCTCGAGCCGGTGCGAGACGCCGGCAAAGCTGCGCAGGCCCTCGCGCACCGCGTCGCGGTCGATCCCCATCGAGAGCGCCGCTGTGGCCACCGCCATCGCGTTGGCGACGTTGTGCTCGCCGAGGATGCCAAGCTCGGCGACGGGGAGCAGCGGCTCGCCGTCGTAGAAGATCGTCTCCCCGGCCAGGGCAACCTCGCAGTCGGGCCCCGCCCCGTGACAGAAGGCGACGCGGCGGGCGCAGCCGCCCAGGTCGACTCCGGCGAGCGCGGGGTCGTCGGCGTTGTAGACGGCGACGTCGTCGTTGCCTTGGTTGGCGAAGATCCGTAGCTTGGCCTCGAGGTAGGCGCCCAGGTCGGCGTGCCGGTCGAGGTGGTCGGGCGCCAGGTTGAGGAAGACGGCGCACTCCGGAGCGAAGGCGACGCTGTCCTCGAGCTGAAAGCTGGAGGCCTCGCAGATCACGGTCGCGTCCGGACCGACCTCACCGGCCAGCACCGAGAGCGGCGTGCCGACGTTGCCGGCGACGGCCACCGGCTCGCCCGCGATCCGGTAGACGTGCCCAAGCCACTCGACCACGGTCGTCTTGCCGTTGGTCCCGGTCACCGCGACAAACCGATTAGGGATCGCCCGCCAAGCGACCTCCAGCTCTCCAAGCACATCGATCCCCCGCTCCAAAGCGGCAGCGATCACCGGCGCCTCCCGAGGGACCCCGGGACTCTTGACCACAGTCCGCACCCCGTCCAGGAGCGCCAAGCCATCTGCATCCAAAAAGACTTCGACACCAACCTCCCGAAGCCCTGCAACCCCATCGGGACGCCCGGAATCGACCCCCGTAACGTCCTCTCCGCGCGCGTCGAGAAGCCGGGCCACCGCACACCCAGATCGCGCCAGTCCCACGACCAGATAAGGGCCCCCGGGAAGCTCCGGGCGTAGCTTCCTAGGCGGCGTCGCTGGCATCAGAGATAGCTTCGCGCTCGACCCTGCCGACCCTGTGCGGACTGTCGACGGGGTCTCGGGCGTCCCTCCCCAAAACACTCAAGCGCGGCTCCCGCCGCGCGTTTTGGGGAGGGGCGCCCGAGACCCCACCACCTACCGCCCAATCGACTGCTGATAAAGCGTGAACCCGATCCCGGAACAAACAGCGGCGACGATCCAGAAGCGGAGCATGATCTTGGTCTCCGACCAGGCCATCATCTCGAAGTGGTGGTGCAGGGGCGCCATCAGCAGGACACGGCGGCGGAAGGTCTTGAAGGAGAAGACCTGGATCGCGACCGAGAGCGCCTCGATCACGAAGATGCCGCCGATGATGATCAGCAGGACCTCGGTCTGAGTCATCACCGCCAGGGCGCCGATCGCCCCGCCGAGCCCTAGCGAGCCGGTGTCCCCCATGAAGATCGAGGCGGGGAAGGCGTTGAACCAGAGGAAGCCGATGCAGGCGCCGACCAGGCAGGCCGAGAGCAGCGCCAGGTTCTGCTGCTCGTTGGTGACGAAGGAGATCGCCGTGTAGGCGAGCAGGACGATCGCGCAGGAGCCGGCGGCGAGGCCATCGAGGCCGTCGGTGAGGTTGACACCATTGGAAGTACCGGCGATCACGAGGAAGACGAGGACGAAGTAGAGGACCGGGCCGAGGTGGATGCTGGCGTCGCCGATGCGGAAATAGAGGATCGGCTCGAGGCCGACCTCGTGGCGCGCCACCCACCAGAGGCCGAAGGCGAGAATGACCTGGAAGAGCAGCTTCCAGCGCGCGGACAGCCCCAACGAGCGCCGCTTGACGATCTTGATGAAGTCGTCGGCGAAGCCGATCGCCGCACAGCCCATCGCAACGCCGAAGACAGCCAGGCTCTGCGCGTCGCGGCCGGAGAGGACGAGGTAGGGGACGCAGATCGAGGCGAAGACGATCAGCCCGCCCATCGTCGGCGTGCCGGCCTTGGCGTGGTGCTCCTGCGGCCCGTCCTCGCGGATGTGCTGACCGAACTCCTTCACCCGCAGGAACTCGATGAACTTCGGGCCGAGGAAGATGCAGATCAGCATCGCCGCCATCCCGGCGATCAGGACTTCACCCATCGAGCATCTCTCCCAGGGCCTCTGCAACGGCCTCCAGGCCGGCCGACCGTGAGCCCTTGACGAGGACCGTATCGCCCGGCTCGAGCTGCGATGCGAGCAGCTCCGCTGCCTCTTCCGGCGTGCCGACCAGCTCGTCCGGTCCGTATTCGCGAGCCGGCTCGCCGACGCCGACCAGCAGCCCGACCCCGGCAGCCCGGGCGCACTCGCCGATCTCGCGGTGGTAGCCGGCGGCGCCGGGGCCGAGCTCGGCCATCTCGCCGAGGACGGCGATCCGCCTTGCCTCGCCGATCGAGGCGAGGTGGCTCAGCGCGGCGCGCATCGAGACTGGGTTGGCGTTGTAGCAGTCGTTCACCAGGACGATCCCGTCGCCGATCTCGAGGCGCTCGCCCCGGAAGCGGGAAAATCCTATGTTCGCAACGCGGTCGGCCATCTCGGCGAGCGGAGCACCCAGGGACACGCCGACGGCGACCGCCGCGAGCGCGTTCTCGAGGTTGTGCGCCTCGGCGAAGGGGAAATCGAAGAGCTGGCGCCCGCTCGGAGTATCGATCAGGGCATGGGTGACGCCCTCCTCGACCCGACTCTCGATCGCCTGCACGTCGCCGCCGGGACCGAAGCGAAGCAGGCGAGGCGCCTCCTCCAGATGCGGCTCCAGCGCCCCTGCCTTCACCGGCACGATCGCCGCGCCGTGGCGCGGCAGCGCCTTCAGCACCTCGGCCTTCGCCGCCGCGATCGCCTCGACCGAACCCAGCAGCTCGACGTGCACCGGGCCCACGTTGGTGATCGCGGCGACTTCGGGCTCGGCGATCGTCGCCAGCTCGGCAATCTGGCCCGGGCCGCGCATCGCCATCTCCAGGACCAGGGTCTCGGTACCCTCCGGCGCCTCGAGCACGGTTAGCGGCAGGCCGATCTCGGTGTTGAGGTTCTCGCGGTTCGCGTGCACGCTGCCCGGCAGCAGAGCCCGGGCGATGTCCTTGACCGAGGTCTTGCCGACCGAGCCGGTGATACCGACGACACGAGCCCCGAGAGCGCGGCGCCAGGCACGAGCCAGGCCCTGCAGGGCGGCCAGCGGGTCGGCCACGGAGAAGACCCAGGCGTCCTCGATGCCGGCCGTGCAGTCCGGGCGCACGACCACGCCCCAGGCGCCGGCCCTGGCCGCGGCCGGGGCGAACTCGCAGCCGTCGGCGCGCTCGCCCCGGAGGCCGAAGAAGAGGTCTTCCGGGCCGGTCTCGCCCGAGTCGATCGTCGCCCGCCGCGGCGCGATTGCGCGGCCCTCGGAGACGATCTCGGCGCCAAGGGCGGCGGCGATGTCCGCTGCGTTCATCTTCATCCGGCGCCGGCCAGCTTCCGCAGCTCTTCCCTCGCCACCTCGCGGTCGTCGAACGGGGCCTTGCGGCCGTTCTCGAACTCCTGGCCCTGCTCGTGCCCCTTGCCGGCGATCACGACCATGTCACCGGCTGCGGCATCCGCCAGCGCGCGGGCGATCGCCGCGCGGCGGTCAGGCTCGACCTCGAACGAGGCGCCGTTTTCGATCCCGCCGACGACTTCCTCGATGATCTCTCTGGGCTCCTCGGAGCGCGGGTTGTCGGAGGTGACGATCGCCAGATCGGAGCCTGCCGCGCCGGCCCGCCCCATCTTCGGCCGCTTGTCGCGGTCGCGGTCGCCGCCGGCGCCGAAGACCGAGATCACCCGCCCCTCGGTCAGCCGCCGCGCCGCCTGCAGGACGTTCTCGAGCGAGTCCGGGGTGTGCGCGTAGTCGACCAGCACGGCGAAGTCCTGCCCCTCGTCGACCGGCTCGAACCGCCCGGGAACCCGCCCGGCCTTTGCCAGTCCCACTGCCGCCTCGTCGGGCCCGACTCCGAGCGCGGTGGCCGCTGCGAACGCGCCGAGCGCATTCGCGACGTTGAAGTGACCGGGCAAGCGGGTGCGCACCGCCCCCATCGGCGGCCTGAACCTGTCGCCCATCGACGCCTCCAGCCCACCCAGCGGTTGAGTCACCAGGAACTGCGCGCCATCGGCGTCGAAGGCGACGTCGCTCGCGCCGAGATGCGCTTTGGCGCCATCGGCCGAGAACGTCACGCACTCGAATTCCTCAGCCAACCTGCGGCCGCAGGGATCGTCGACGTTGACGATCGACGCCTTGGGTCCCATCTCGAAGAGCAGCCGCTTGGAGCGAAAGTAGTCCTCCATCGTGCCGTGAAAGTCGAGGTGATCCTGAGTCAGGTTGGTGAAGAGCGCAACCTCGAAATGGATCGAATCGCAGCGGTGCAGGGCCAGCGCGTGCGAGGAGGCCTCCATTGCACAGGCCCGGTCCCCGGCCTCCAGCATCCGCCGGAACGTCGCCTGCAGGTCGATCGCCTCCGGCGTGGTCCGCTCGACTTCCTCCGCAACTCCGCCGACAACCTGCTGCACCGTCCCCATCAGCCCACACCGAACGCCGGCCGCCTCGAGAATCTCCCGGATCAAGAACGCAGTGGTGGTCTTCCCGTTCGTCCCCGTAATCCCGACGACCCGCAACTCCGAAGTCGGGTCGCCCCAATACCGAGCCGCCAGAGGAGCCATCGCCGCCCGAGCATCGGCCACGACCACCTGGGCCACATCCAGATCCAACTCCCGCTCGACCACAACCCCCACCGCCCCGGCCTCAACCGCCGCCCCGGCAAAGTCATGCCCATCGCTCTTCTCCCCGGGCACGCAAAAGAACAGCGTCCCCGGCCGAGCCTTCCGGCTGTCGTAAGCAAGAGACCCCACCTCAACGGCGGGATCCCCAGCAATCCGGGCTCCAGAAAGCTCCGCGGTCAGCGCGCCCAATCTCATCGACCCGATTCTAGGAAGGCCGCCGGGTGCCCCTCCCGGCGGCTTGTACTTTTTCGGTGCTTCGATCGCAGCTAGCCAACGCCGCCCCACCGAAAAAGTTGAGCCGGGAGGGGCACCCGGCGGCCCACCACCTATTCGGGAGCAACCCCGAGATAAGGCAACGCAAACGCCGCGATCTTCCCGAACGCCGGAGCGGCGACAGACCCGCCGTAGATGTCGCCCTGCGGCTGATCGACGACGACTCCCACCAGCAGCTTCGGATCCTGCGCCGGCGCGAAGCCGATGAACGAGGCCACGTACTTGGTTTCCGAGTAGGTCCCGTTTTCGGCCACCTGCGCCGTGCCGGTCTTGCCCGCCAGCGCGTAGCCGGGCACGCTCACCTCCGACGCTGTTCCGCCGGCGGCCAGCACTCCCTCGAGCATTTCGCGTACCTGCGCCGCGACGCCGGCATCGATCACACGGCGGCCCTTGGGCTCGTGCACGGTTTCGTCGCCGACTTTCTCGATCAGCTGTGGGCGCCGCAGGATGCCGCCGTTGGCGATCGCCTCGTAGCCGGCCATCATCTGCATCGGCGTCACCGAGAGGCCCTGACCCATCGGCAGGTTCCCCATGGTCGAACCCGAGTATTCGTCCAGTGCAGGCACGATCCCCTGCTCCTCGGCGGGGAACTGGACTCCCGTCGGGCGACCGAAGCCGAAGCGATCGATCCAGCTGCTGAAGCGCTTGCTGCCGAGCTCGAGCCCGATCGTGACGGCGCCGACGTTCGAGGACTGAGCGAGGATCTGAGCAACGCTGAGCGTCACCGTTGGGCGCGCCTCGGCATCTTCGATGACACGGTCGGCAACGTGCAGCGCCGGCGGCAGCGTGAAGGTCGTTTCCGGCGTCACCAGTTTTTCCTCCAGCGCGGCAGAAACGGTGAACGCCTTGAAGGTCGAGCCGGGCTCGTAGGTGAAGCCCGTGGCCCGGTTGATCAGATCTTCGGGGCTGGCAGCAGCAAGATCGGCTGGGTCGACCGGCGGCCAGTTGGCCATCGCCAGGACCTGGGAGTTGCGGGGGTCCATCACGATCGCCGTGGCGCCCTTCGGTGCGTAGGTTTCGCCGACTTCGTTCAGGACCTGCTCGGTCTTCGCCTCGATCGCCGGGTCGAGCGTCAGCTTGACGTCGCTGCCGTCTTCAGCTTCATGCGCGGTTTCCAGGCGGATCGGTTCCCCTTTGGCATCGGTGACGATCCGCCTTTCGCCGTCGGTTCCGTGCAGCACCGATTCCTCGCCGGACTCGAGGCCGGTCAGACCTTCGTCTTCGGCGCCGACCGCTCCGATCACCTGGGCCGCCAGCGCGCCCTGCGGATAGGTGCGACGGCTGTCCGGGTCCTCGCCGATCCCCGGCAGATCGAGCCGTTCGATCCGCGCCGCCGTGGGCAGGTCCACCTTGTGCGCAAGCGCGACGTAGCTCGTTTCGCCCGAAATCTCGCTGAGGACCTTGCTCGGCGAGAGCTTCAGGATCGGCGCCAGCTTTTCGGCGGTGCGGGCGGGCTTTTCCACTTCGGACGTCATCGCAAAGATCGTCGCCGCATCTTCGGAAGAGGCCAGCGCATTGCCATGCCGGTCGAGCAGGCTTCCGCGCAGGCTGGGCAGGGGGATCGACTGGGTCTGCTGGCTGATCGCCTCGGAGGCGAGCGTCGCGCCCTGAACGCCCTGCAGCCAGAAGGCACGCGCCCCGATCACGAGGAAGCAGAGAAGGAAACCGGCGAAGAGAAGGCCGATCCTTCGCTCGATCACCTTCACCGGCGTGGACCTCTAGCTGCCCGTGCCGGCGGCGGCGAGGCGCTGGGCAGCGACGGAGACGTCATCGGGGCTCGCCTGCGCGTAGCCGATCTGATCGGCGGTCGCGGTCACCAGTCCGAGCGCTGCCGCTTCGTGACGCACCCTGGCCACACCGGAGCGCTCCACGTCACGAACGCCCAGAAGGGAGTTCTCCGCTTCGAGCGCCGCGATGTTGCGGTCGATGTGACCGGTCGACGCGGCGAGGCTGAGGGTGACGACGTTGATCGCGACGATCCCGGCAAGCAGCACGCCGAGCACGCCGATCCAGGCGCGACCTCTCGTCATCCGCACCATCAAGCTGGAGTCCGGCAGGTGGCGGACCGCCGTCGCGGTGCCGACAGCGATCGGGATCAGCTGGCCGCCGGGACGGCGCGCCGGCGCCTTCCGCCTAGGCGTCGCCGGCCTCGCCGGCGTCCGGCGCGCCGGCGTCCGGCGCGCCGGCGCTGACTTCGTGTTTAGTTCCGCATAGCGAGACGAAACGGGAACTCGGCGGGTAGGGGCGGGGGTAGCTGCCCTGCGTGCGGTCGCCGCGGCGGCCATCAGGCCTCTGCTCCGGCGTACTCGGAGATCTTCGTCGCCGCGCGCAGGTGAGCCGACTTGGAGCGCGGGTTGGCGGCGACCTCGTCGGGGCCGGGAGAAACGGCGCGCCGGGTAAGCAACTCGGCTTCGGGCTCGCGCCCGCAAACGCAGACCGGCAACTCCGGCGGGCAGACGCAGCCGCGGGCACGCTCGGCCAGGAAGCGCTTGACGCGGCGGTCCTCCAGCGAGTGGAAGGAGATCGCGGCGAGGCGACCGCCGAGGGGGAGCATTCCCCAGGCTGTCGGCAGCGCATCGTCGAGCGAGTCGAGCTCCCCGTTGACCGCGATCCGGATCGCCTGGAAGGTCCGCTTCGCCGGGTGGCCGCCGCCGAAGCGGGCCGAGGCCGGCATCCCGGCTTTGATCGCATCGACCAGCTCGGAGGTCGTCGCGAGCGGGCGGCGGCGAACGATCTCGCGGGCGATGCCCCCCGCATAGCGCTCCTCGCCGAAGCGGCGCAGGGCCTGGGCCAGCCGAGACTCCGGCCACTCGTTGACGATGTCGGCGGCGCTCAACTGCTGGCGGGTGTCCATCCGCATGTCGAGCGGCGCGTCGTAGGAATAGGAGAAGCCCCGCTCCCAGGCGTCGACCTGCATCGAGGACATCCCAAGGTCCATGTAGATCATCTCTGGATGGATGCCTTCGCCACCCAGGGTGCGAAGCCCTGCCGCGAAATCGGCGCCCAGGAAGCGGGTCGCGCAGGGAGCCTCCTCGGCAAAGGCCTCGAAACGGGTCTCGGCGGCGGGGTCGCGATCGATGCAGATCAGCGTTCCCGCCGGCCCGAGCGCGGCCGCGATCCGTCGCGCGTGGCCGCCGCCGCCGAAGGTGCAGTCGACGGCGATCTGACCTGGCGCGGGCGCGAGCAGCTCGGTCAGCTCTGTGGCAAGGACGGGTTTGTGCTCGGTCGGCATAAAGAAGAGGTTTGCGCGACTCAGGGGCGCGGTCGCTGCTGACGGGGCTCGCTGCGCTCGGGCCGCCATCTCACTCAGGCGCTCCGTTCGCGGCAAGGCCCTCGGCGATCTCCGGCGCGGAAGCGTCGAGCTCGGTCTCCTGCCTGGCCCAGTCCTCCGCGTTCCAGATCTCCAGGTACTCCCCCGCTCCGATCACGACGCAGGGGCCGGTGAGACCGGCGTGCTCGATCAGCGGCTTCGGTACGCGGATGCGGCCGGCGGAGTCGAGCTTCTCGTCGAAGGAGCCGCCATGGAAGCGACGGCGCAGCTGGCGCGCGTCGCGCCCGAAGGGGCTGTGCGGCGAGAGGAAGCGGTCCGAGAGCTGCTCGAACTCCTCGGTCGTATGCACCCACACGCAGGGGTCGAAGCCCTTGGACAGAACAACCCCGTCGGACAGAGCTGCCCTGAACCGGGAGGGAACGGTGAGGCGATCCTTGGAATCGAGACTGTGCTCGTAGAGGCCCCGAAATGCCACCGCGGGTTCCTTTCTGGCCTGGGAAGTGAGTTAGGACCGGAGTGATGAGGTGGGAGGAACCTCACCACCCCGGTCCTGGGCTTCAACTCGCGGGCACTGTATCCCACTTTCCCCCACTTTGCAACACGACACCGTCATGCAACCCCATTTGCATCCCCACCACCCCCGCCCCCACTGGGGGTGTCTGACTTAACCCACGACATTTCGTGGATAAGCTCAGACACGCCTGTGGACGCACCTGACGATGCCAACGACCTGCGCGGCTTCCACTTCCGGCGGCTACTGCACAAGCCTGCCACCTGGATCGCGACAGGGGTCGCGGTCATCGCTGCGGGTGTCGCTGCCGCCGTCTTCCTCGGTGCGGCGATCGGCGGCGCGGCGGCTGCCGGCGTCTTCCTCGTCTCGCTCCTGATCGTCTTCGAGATCGCCGACTCGAAGGCCGAGGAGGACTTCTTCGAGACCTACGCCGCCCAGCGCGGCCTGGCGCTCTCCGGCCGGGGACCGCTACCACCGGCCACACCGCTTCTGTGCAAGGGCGACGACCGCTACGCCGAGCGCGCCCTCGCCGGCCCGCTGGCCGAGGGCGTCGACGGGATCCTCGCTCTCTATACCTACGAGGACGAGACCATCGACAGCGAGGGCAACCGCCAGACCAACTACTACCGCTACACGGTCGGCCTAGCCGAGGTGCCGGAGTGCGCCGCTCACGTGCCCGAGCTCTTCTGCCAGCGCAAGTTCGGCCTACGGTCGTTGGAGAAGCTCGAGGACGCTTTCCGTCGCTCCAAGCAGCGGGTGAAGCTGGAGAGCGAGGCGCTCGACAAGCGCTACGAGATCTTCGCCGGGACCAACCAGGACCAGGTCTGGCTGCGCCGCTTCTTCTCCCCCACCTTCGTCGTCTGGCTGGCCGAGGAAGCGCCGAAGAAGTTCTCCTTCGAGCTGGTCGGCGGCACCCTCTGCTGCTACGTCAGCGGCCATAAGGAGAACGCCGCCGAGCTGGACACCGTCCGCGCTGCATCGGCCACCGTTGCCGCCCGTCTGCGCGAGGAGTCGCTCGAAACCAGCTAGCCGAAGCCGCCGAGCAGGACGTCGGCGTTGGCGATCAGCGCAGCGGCGATCATCAGCAGGACCGAGGGGACGAGGACCAGGGCGACGACGAGCTGGATCTTCGGGGCGGCGCGGGCAGCGTGCTCCTCGACCTGACGGCGCTGGTCCCGACGCAGGGCGCCCGACTGGCGGCGGAGCAGGTCGGCCAGCGGCGAGCCGTAGCGGCGGGATCGCTCTATCGCCGCGCAGAGGGTTGCGACCTCGTTGCCGGGAACGCGGGCGCGAAGGGATTCGAGCGCCTCGGCGAGCGGCCGGCCACATTCGAGCTCGGCGACGGTCATCCGCAGCTCGTCGGCCAGCGGGCCGACTCCGGAACGGGCGATCTCCGCAAAGCCAGAGGCAGCGCTGCGGCCCGAAGCCGCGCCGACAGCGAGCAGGTCGAGGGCGTCCGGAAGGGCGGCGACGAGACGGCGGCGGCGCAACCGAGCCCGTCGCTCCAGCAGAGCATCGGGGACGAAGAACCCCGCCAGCGGCATGCCGATCGCTACCGGCAGCGAGAGATGCCCGGGCGCCGCCGGCGCGGCGACGAGCGCAGCGACGCCAGCCACCGCGGCGCAGGAAGCCTTGGCGGCGATCGTGGGCGGCTTCACTCGACCACCCGTGAGAGTCGCCGGATCGCGACGAAGCCGACCAGCTGCAGCGCCGCCGCCATCGCGAGCAGGACGGCAGAGGCCGGGGCCGCGAGCACCTTGCCGACGAAGCCCGGCTGGATCAGCTCGGCGAAGAGAGCGCCGCCGCTCGGCATCGCGACGACGAGCATGCCGGTGAAGCGCGCTTGCGAGGTTGCTGCCTTTGCGTCCTCCGCCACCCGATCACGCTCCGCCGCGCCCTCCGCAAACCGGCGCAGCAGCGCGGCCAGGTCGCCGCCGGCCAAGCGCTGGCTGAGCAGAGCGGCAGCGAAGGCATCGACCCGCGGCGAGCGCATGCGGCCGCGCCAGGCGGCGATCGCCTCGACGGTCGGCGAGCCCAGGTGCAGATCGGCGCCGAGCCGGGCAAGCTCGACCGCGGGCGGACCGTCGAGCGACGCCGCTGCCGCCGGGAGAGAGGCGCGTAGCGAGCGTCCGGCTGTGAGCGAGTCGGCGACAGCCAGAGCGACATCGGGAAGCGCCCGCTCGACCGCGCCGCGGTATCGCTTCCTGCGGGCGCCGATCGCAGCTGCTGCCAACGCCGGGCCGGCGACCGCAAGCGGCAGCGCCAGGATCGCGCCCGCGACGAACCAGCCGCCGACGATCGCGGCGACGGTGCCGAGCGCCGCAAGCCGGCGGCGCTCCAGGACAGTCGGGGAGTACCCCTCGCGCCCGGCGCGACGAAGCGGCTCCAGCGCTACGCGTACCCAGGCGGCCAGGGCGGGTGTCGCCAGAACCGCCTCCCGCGCCGCGACTGCGGCGAGCCCTCCGGCCGCCGCCCCGAGCAGTATCGGCGCCAGGCTAGGGCCGCCGCTCATCTCGGCGAAGAGGCTTCGAGGGAGCGGACCGCCGTTGCGTCGGCAGCGCGCACGACCTCGGCGATCTCGGTGACCTGCCGGGCGCCGTCGCTGCGACGCTCGAGATGCACGACCAGGTCGACCCCCCGCTGGACCTGCTCGGCGATCGCCCCGTGCGGCAGGCCCAGACCAGCCATCAGAGCCAGTGTCTCGAGCCGGCTCAGGGCGTCTGCCGGAGAGTTGGCGTGGACGGTGGAAAGCGCCCCGTCGTGCCCGGTGTTGAGAGCGGTCAGCAGGTCCAGGGCCTCCGGGCCGCGCACCTCGCCGATCACTATCCGGTCCGGCCGCATCCGCAACGCGTTGCGGAGCAGATCGCGCACCGTCACCTCGCCCCGCCCCTCGACGCTCGCCGGCCGGCTCTCCATCCTCACGACATGCGGCTGCTGGATTCGCAACTCGGCGGCGTCCTCGATCGTCACCACCCGTTCGCTCGGGGAGATGAAGCTGGAGAGGGCGTTGAGCAGCGTCGTCTTGCCCGAGCCGGTGCCGCCGCTGACCAGTACGCTGCGGCGCCCAGCAACGGCATCGCGGAGCAGCTCGCACTGGGCCGCGCTCAGCGTGCCGAGCGCGACCAGCTCGTCTGGGCCCGGCCTTTCGGCGCCGAAGCGGCGGATCGAGAGCGCCGGCCCGTCGATAGCGAGTGGCGGGATCACCACATTGACGCGCGAGCCATCGACGAGACGGGCATCGACCATCGGGCTGAGCTCGTCGATCCGCCGCCCCAGCGGCGCCAGAATGCGCTCGATCGCGTTTCGCAGCTCCTCCTCGCTGGGAAAGGCGACACCGGCCGGCTCGATCCGGCCGGCGCGCTCGACGTAGACCTCGTCGGGTCCGTTGACCATCACCTCCTCGACCGTGGGATCGGCGAGGAGATCCTCGAGCGGTCCGAGACCGACGGTGTCACGCACGATCAGAGCCTCGACCGCGGCGCGGTCCTCGGCACCCAGCAGCGCCGCCTCCTCTTCGACGACGCCGTGAACCTCGTCGGTCAGCTCGGATGCCGGCACGCGCCCGGCCGCGGCCTCGGCCCGGCGTCGCTCGATCAGGCGCATTCGCAGCGAGGACGCGAGCTCCTCGATGTACCGCTGACGTGCCGACATGCTCAACCCTCTGGCAGCAGGGTCAGCTTGCGGGCGAAGCTTTCGGCAGCGATCAGCTCCAGGGCCTGCCGTCTGGTCAGCCCCAGGGTCGCAGCCGAGGCACCGCCTGGGCCGGGGCCGTCGGCCCCCGGGCCCAGCGCAAGAAGCGGCACCCCGGCCGCGGCTACGTAGGTGCGTCCAGGGCCGGATCCGGCGGGTTCGGTCGTCACCACGACATCGACCTTCGTGCCCCGCGGCGACGCACCGGCCGCGAGCAGCGCTTCGGCGCCGCTGACCGAGATCTCGACCGGGCGCCGCCGGTCCCCCAACATCGGCGTCACGCTGTCACGCCGGCGAGGCGGGCGCAACTGAGCGGCGAGCAAATATGAGCCGGCCGGAATCGCTGCGGCCGGGACCAGCCCAAGCGCATCGCTCGGCGATACGAGCGCACCCGGAGGCACGAAGCGAATCGGAACCCGACGGACCGCCATCGCAGTGGCAACCTCCTCGGGATCGAGCGACCGCCCCGGGGGCAGGACGCGCATCGTCACCACCACCGGCCTCAGTGGCCCATAGCCCCTCGCGAGGCTCGATCCGTATCCATCGACTATCGCCGCGGCGACGGCAGCCGCTAGCAGCGCCAGCACTCCGAAGGCAACCGCTCGCGCCCGCCTGCTCATGCCGCTCGATCGACGTCGTCTTCGGCCAGCGGTAGCTCGAGCGCGGCAAGCGAACCCGAGGGCGCACGATCGAGCACGAAACGGCCGCCGTGCATCGAGGCGACTCCGCGGACGACAGCGAGGCCGTGGCCGTGCCGGTTCCGGCCCGAGAGACGGGCGATCGTCGCGGCGGGGCTGTTGCGGCGCGAACGTGGCCGCGCCTCGCGACCCGAGTCCACTACCGCAATCCGCAGCCTCCCGTTGCGGCGCCGCGCCGCGACGACGATCGTCGCGCCGCCATGCTCGATCGCATTGACGATCAGGTTGTCGAGCGCCTGGGCGAGCGTGCAGCGGTCGCCGTTGACTATCGCCCGGCCGGCGTTCCAGCGCAGCTCCAGCGTTGCGTCGCAGAACCTCGCCCTCGCTTGCCAGCGCCCGACCGCCGCCTGGACCAGCGTGTGCGCGTCGACGGCGCCCCAGACAGGTACGGGCGGGATCCCGTTGATCTCGCGGTCGAGCCTTTCCAGTGCGACGGCGGCAAGGCCGATCGGGTCGTCGTCCTCACCCGGGGCGGCGAGCCGCGGCCCGGCCGCGAGGGCGACGGCCTGCAACGGCCTGCGCAGCTCGTGGAGAGCCTCGTTGAGGGCCGACCGGCGGCGGCCGTTCCGCAAGCTCTGGGCCGCCACCGTCGCCGCCATCGAGAGCGCCAGCGGCCAGCCCGCGACTATCTGAGCCAACTCGGTCATCCGTCGATGAGCCGGTAGCCATAGCCCCAGCAATTGATCACGAAGCGACCGTGCTCGGGGTCGAGCTTGCGCCTCAGCCGGCTGGCGTGGGAATCGAGCGTGCGGGTACGAGCAGGGCTGCGATACCCCCAGACTGACTCGAGTAGCTCCCGCTTGGTGAAAACCCGAGACGGCTCGCCGGCCAACACTCGCAGCAGGCCGAACTCCTTGTTGGACAGCGCGACCTCGCGGTCCCCCACCCAGGCCTTCCGTCGGGCCGAGTCGACGACGATATCCCCGGCCCGACACGGTCCCTGGTTGTGGCCCAGACCCCGCCTCAGCACCGCGCCGATCCGCGCCCGCAGCTCCTGGTAGTGAAACGGCTTGACGACGTAATCGTCCGCACCGAAGTCGAGTCCGCGAACGCGGTCTGCATCGGCGCCCCGTCCGGTTAGGACGATCACGGGCAGGCCGGGGTCGAAGCGAGAGGCGACGCCATCGGCCTCGCGGATCTCGCGAAGCACGTCGAGCCCCGACGCGTCCGGAAGGCTCAGATCAAGCAGCAGCAGATCAGGGTGGTTGTAACGACAGAGTCGCAGGGCGTCGGAGGCGCTGGGCGCCGGCATGACCCCGAACCGGTCCGCCACGAGGTGATCGCAGAGCAACTCCAGGGTCGCCGTGTCGTCCTCGCAGACGACCAGGCTCGCGGTCTCTTGTCGCTGGGGAAGCATCTGCCCCCTCTAAGAGTGCGGAGGCGAAAACTCTCCCCCCTCCCCCGCGGGAATCTCCAGAACGGCACTGGCATCGCGGTGGAAAACGACGCGACGTGCGGGGATTTCACGGTGCACAGCGAGAAGCGAATGCCGCTCATCGAGAAAGCAGAGGTCGAGCGCGAAGCGCATGCCGAAGGTGTGGACGCTCGAGCAACGTGGGATGAAGAGGCCGGGGCCTGCCTCGTCGCAGCCCAGATAGGAAAGTCCTAGAAACCGAGCGCGTGCCCCTCGGGCAACGGGAACCTCCAGCCCAAGCACGGTCGCAACCGGAAGACGGCGCAAGCGCAGTGCGAGGACAGCATGGCCAACCATGCACCACCAAGGCCCTCGGCACCCAATCTCTCCCCCTCCCCGCCCGCTGACTTCCCCTTTAGTTCCGCTATGCGGAACTAAAGGGGAAGTCAGCGGGTTTGGGGGTTTGGGTGGCGGCTAGCCTCTGGGGGTGACCCGACACGGAAAGGTGGCTGTATTCGGGCCTCACCCGATGCTCTCGGTCACGGTCGAGCCGCTGACCGCCGATGGCGGCGACGACATCCACGTCCACGCCGCCGGCCAGGGAGTCTGGGTCGCGCGGATGGCCGCCGAGCTGGGCGCCGAGCCGATCCTCTGCGGCTTCATCGGTGGCGAGACGGGAACTGTGCTGCGGCCGCTACTGGAAGAGATGGACGTGGAGCTGCGACTGGTCGAGACCGCCGAGGCGAGCGGCTGCTACTTGCACGATCAGCGCAGCGGCGAGCGCCAACCGATCGCCCAGAGCGCTGCCATGCCTCCTTCCCGGCACGAGATCGACGAGCTCTTCTCCGGCACGGTCGCCGCGGCCCTCGACTCCGGCGTACTGGCCCTCTGCGGCCCCTACCCGAGCGAGGCCCTGCCGCTGGAAATCTACGGCAACCTGGTCGCCGACGTGAAGGCGAACGGGACGCCGGTCCTCGTCGACCTCTCGCCGCCGCGACTCGACAGCGCCCTAGAGGGCCGACCGGACCTGGTCAAGATCAACGACTGGGAACTGGCCAAGTACGTGACCGGGCCGGTCGACACCCCGGAGCGGATGCGCGCCGCCGCGCAGCGCCTGCTCGATGCGGGCGCCGGCGCCGTGATCGTCACCCAAGCCGAGGAGCCGGCGATGGTCCTACGCGGGGACGAGGCCTGGGAGCTGATCCCGCCGCGCTTCGAGCGCGGCTCGCGCGAGGGATGCGGCGACTCGATGATGGGCGCCCTCGCCGCTTGCATGGCCACGGGCGCCGGTTGGGAGGAGACGTTGCGCACGAGCGCCGCCGCCGGCGCCGCCAATTTCCTCCGCCACGGCCTCGGCAGCGGGTCGCGCTCGGTCGTCGAAGACCTGGCGCAGCGGGTCGAGCTGCGGCTGCTCTGAGGGCCCACCCCGGCAGGGGTTCCGCTTAACTTTTTCGGTGGAGCGGGGAAATGCTTGGCGCTCGAAGGCGGCTGACGAAAAAGTACAAGACGCTCCACCCCTACCGGGGTGGGCCCTCAAACGGGACTGAGAGTTTTTGGCCGGTGACAATCGCTCTCGGGGCCACATCTCGCATCCACCCGAGATGGGGCGCGACCGCCTCGATCTCGGCGAGAACCGTGAAGGCCTCGCGCATGTGGACCGGACGTCCCCCATGCGAGGAATGCGCGTCGCTGCTCAACACGTGGATTAGACCCGCCTCGGCCAGCGCCCGCATCCCGTCGGCGGTGCGCTCTCGCAGGAAGAAATCAGCCGTCGCCTGCACCAACGCACCGGCGGCGACAAGCGCCGTGATCCGCTCGTACATGTCGGCTGAGAGGTGGCGCTCGGGGTGGGCGATCAAGGCCCGGTGGCCACGCTCGGCGAGGTGGTCGACCCGCCGCGCCAGGCTGTCGCTCAGCGGCCCCGGTGCCGGCTCCAGAAGGATCCAACGGCCGCTGCCCAGCGCAATCCGTCCCAGCTCATCCTCGCTCAGCCCCTCCACTGCGGTCTCCGCCACCTCCCCGCCCTGGAGCACCGAGACCGGAATGCCCTTGGAGCGCAGCCGCTCGTTCAGCGCCCCGACCCGGCCGACGATCTCCTCGATCCGCACGTCGTGGTCATGGCGGATGTGTGGGGTCGCGCAGATCGTCTCGATCCCGTCGTTCGTCGCCTGGCGCCCCATGCCGAGGCTGTCGGCAAGGTCGAGCGCGCCGTCGTCGACGCCGGGAAGGATGTGGCAGTGGAGGTCGATCAAGGTGCAAACGCTCTTTCAGGCACGGGCACGCATAGGCATCGGACTACGATGACCGGCATGATCCAGCACCAGCTCTCGCAGGGCTTGCGCGAGCTTTGATGGGCTTCAACCGTGGATAAGAAAACGACCCGCAGAGGGAACTACGAGTCTGGCTCCGATTACGTACTCGAGTACGGGGAGCTCCGCTTCGCCTTCAACGAGGAGGACTTCGGCCAGCGTGTCGAGCAGGCCGCGGTCAAGCTCGGCTTCGTCGACCAGGGGCTCAGCCCCGAGGAGCTCGACGACCTCCTCGACCTCGCCGTCAGCGGCGAGATCGCCGAGCCCAGCTCCCGCCTCGGCGAGCACATCAACGAGAACTGGGAGGACCTGGTCGGACCGGCCAACCGCAGCCTCGTCCACTGGCTCCGCCGCCTCGTCTTCCGCGGCGCCTGGCTCGACCAGCGAGTCAAGGAGGGCGAGCTGGACGTCGTCTTCGACGGCGGTACCCAGACCTTCGGCTATGTGCAGCCGGATCGCAGCTCCGACCTCATCGAGCTCAGCAAAGAGCCGAGCTGGCGGCGCATCGCCTACCGGCGTTAGCCGGGCTTCAGGACTGGCGCTCTAGGGCCGCAACTACGGTGAGGGAGCCTTTGGCTTGGCCCTGGCCGCCGTCGAAGATTTCTCTTGCTACCTCGCCGTCCTCCAGGCGGCTCAGCGAGTCGACCAGGAGGATCACGTCTTCGCCGGACTCGGCGCGACGCACGGCTTGGGCCAGGGCGTCGCTGGCGTGGCGGGCCTTGCTCGCCGCGACTATCTCGGCATCGGGGGCCTCTCGCCTCCAGTCGGCCAGTTCCTCGGGGGTCGGGTCGATCAGCAGGGCGATCGGGTCGGGGGCGTTCGAGGCTCCGGCAAGCTCGCCGGCCACCTCGCGCAGCATTGCCGTGCAGGCGCCGCGGCCCTCGCCATAGACGAGCGCTTGGCGACCGGGGGGCGGCAGCAACAGGTCGTGGACGCTGAGGCCCTTGCTCTTGCGGCCGAAGCGGCGGCGGCGTTTACGACGCGGTCGCTCGGCCTCAGCCACAGGGACGGTGGGCTCAGGAGCGGGTGCGGCAGGTTTGGGCTCGGGCGGCGCCGGCGCCGCGACCTCTTTCGCAGGACGTTCCCTTTGGGGGCGATCTCTGGGTGGGCGCTCCGCGGTGGAGCGCTCGCGGCGACGTCGTGGCGGGCGCTCGCGCCTTTCCTCCGTCTGCGGTTTCTCACCGGCGCCCGACTTCTCGCGGGCCGGTGGCCGGCCGGCCGGCGCCGGCTTGCCGGCGCTCAGCTTCTCGATCAGCTCCTCGCGGCGCAGCATCCGGTATTTGGGCACGCCGGCCTCGGCGGCAAGGGCGTGCAGCTCAGCGATGTGCTTTGACTCCAGCTCGGTTTTGGTCATCGACGCGGCAGGTTATTGCAGGGGCTAGACGGGTGAGCCCGCGGGGTCGGCGCCGGCCTCGGCGAGCGCCCCGGACCAGGCCTCGGCGGCCTGCTTGACCTGGCGCCGCGACCAGCCCAGCTCGCCGCCGATCGTGGCCGCGACAGCCCGTGCCGGCCCCGGATCGCGCAGCTGCGGCGCGGCGAGAATGCCAAGGCGGGTGCGACGCAGCAAGACGTCGGCGACGCTACGGGCCTGCTCGTGGCGGGCGGCGATTACGGCCTCGGCGAGCAGGTCGGGGCGGCCGGGGACGATCGGCGCCGCCAGCCTCGGGTCCTTCCGTGCCAGGGCCAGCACGTTCCGCGCGGCATGCCCGTAGCGGAAGGCGAGCTGGGCGATCGCCTCCTCCCCCACCCCCTCGGGAGCCTCCAGATCCTCCGGCCGCGCCTCCATCCCCAACGGAATCTCGGCGGTGTGACAGGCGGCCTCGCGCCCCTCGCGCTCGACCAGCCGGTCGACCGTCTGCTTGGCCATCCGCCTGAAGGTGGTCAGCTTGCCGCCGGTTATCGTCAGCATCCCCGAGGATGTCTCGTAGAGCTCGGCCTTGCGTGAGATGTCGACCGACTTCTTCGGGTCGCCGGTCGCGATCAGCGGGCGCACCCCTGCGTAGGCGCCGACGAGGTCCCGCTCGCCGAGCGAGACGCCGAAGAACTCGTTGACGGCGTCGAGCAGGTAGGCGATGTCGTCGCCCGCCGGGCGCGGACGATCGATATCGCCGTCGAAGTCGTTGTCGGTGGTGCCGATCAGGGTGCGGCCGTACCAGGGCAGGGCGAAGATCGCCCGCCCCTCGCCGGCGGGGACGATGCAGGCGGCCTCGCCGGTGGAGAGGTCGACGCGATCGACCAGCAGGTGGGTACCCCGGCTCGGCGAGATCCGCGGCACGTCCTCCTCCTCGACCACCTCCTCTGGGCGGATGCGGTCGGCGAAGACCCCGGTGGCGTTGACGACGTTGTCGGCCCCGACCTCGATCCGCTCGCCCGATTCGGCCTCGACGAAGGCGACCCCGGTCGCGCGCCCGTCGCCGCCGAGCATCACCTCGGTCACCTCGGCGCCGTTCAGCATCGTCGCGCCGAAGCGCTCGGCCTCGCCCAGCACGGTCAGCACCAAGCGCACGTCGTCGGTCTGGCAGTCGTAGAAGAGGTAGGCGTTCTTCGGGTCGCGGGGCTCCAGCGCGGGCATCAGCTCGAGCACCTCGTCGCGGTCGATAGTGCGGTGGCGATCGGGCGACCAGTAGTAGTCCTCGTCGGCCTCCTTGGAGGAGCGCATCTCGCGGCGGCTGCGGCCGACCCGCGTCGTCGCCATCACGTCGTACATGTTGAGGCCGATGCCGAGGCCGCGCTGGCGGCGCTCGTCGGGGAAGGCGGGGACCAGGAACGGCGTCGGGTAGACCAGGTGCGGCGCCAGCTGGACGAGGAGCTGGCGCTCCAGCAGGGCCTCGCGGACCAAGCCGAGGTCGAGGTTCTGCAGGTAACGCAGGCCGCCGTGGACCATCTTCGAGGAGCGGCTCGAGGTGCCTTCGGCGTAGTCGCCGCGCTCCAGCAGCGCCACCGAGTACCCGCGCGAGGCAGCGTCGAGCGCCACGCCCGCACCGGTTATCCCGCCACCGATGACGACGACCTCGAAATGCCGGCCGGCCACCTCCTCGATTGCAGCCGCGCGGGACAGCATCAGTCGAGGAAGGCGGTCGATTGCTCCACGGCCGGGCGCTCGGGCGGCTCCTTCTCCTGGCGCGCCGGGCCCAGGTGCAGGAGGCCGACGAAGCGCTCGCTGTCGGGGAGCCCCACGGCCTCGCGACCCTCGGCTGCGCGCAGCAGGCCGGGGGTGCGCCAGTACCCGGCGAGCCCGCGCGCGTGTGCGCCGAGCAGGACGATGTAGGAGGCGACCGCGGTTGCGTGCAGGTCCTCCTCGTTCTGAACCGGGTCGGCGCCGAGCGCGCAGGAGACGACGATCAGGGTCGGCGCCCGCTCGAGCTTTGCCGCGCCCTCCGGCCCCGCGGCCTCCTTCAGGCGCGTCAGCGCCACCGGCCCGAGGACGCGAAAGCGCCACGGCGCGGTCAGGTGGTGGTTCGGCGCCCACCGCGCCAGCTCGAGCAGTTCGAGGATCTCCTCACGCGCCAGCGGCTCCGGTCCGAAGGCCTTGTGCGTGCGTCGCGTCCTGATCGCGGTCTCGACATCCACGCCTGGAACATAACCCGCCACCGCCGTACTCCATCGGACGGCGGGCCGAAAGGTGGAGCGCCAGGCGACGGTTCGTCCCGCCCGCAAGCATCTGGATGCGGCCTACCAGCCGTAGCGGCGACCGAGCCACCAGGGCACAGCTATCGCGATGCATGTCGCGGCCAGGCCGATGCCGATCGGTATCCAGGGCGAAGGGGCCGTACCGGTTGCCGTCACCGGCTCCGAGGCGAGCACGCCGGTCTGCTGACCCGCCGCCCCGCCTCCGCTGTCGGGCGATTCGCCGCCACCCTTTGCGCCTGGCACGGGAAGCGCCCGGCTCGACCCCGGTGGCAGGTTCGAACCGGGCGGAATGCCCGTGCCGCCGTTTGCTTCCAGCGGCAGTTCGGACTGCGACGAGCCGGACCCCTTGCCCGACGTGCCATGCGCAGACTTCGAGGATTTCGTCTTCGTCTGCTTTTTGCGGGCCGGCGGAGAGATCGGTAGCGCCTCGCCTGCAGCGGCAACCAGAGCCTCGCTGGTCACCCATACCGGCGTCTGGTCGCTGGATGCCGAGTAGCGAAAGTGGCCGTTGCTCGCTTGCTGCGCGGTCAGGTAGTCGAGCGCGCTGTTGCCGCCCACGTCGATCTGGGCCGGATCGGCGCCGACGGCGATCATCCCCTGGGCCGCCCAGCCAGTCGACTGAGAGTTGACGCCGCCCGAACCGCCGAGGGCGAAGCCGCCATCGGAGTGCTGGTGCTTGCGCAGGTAGGAGAGACCGCGTGCGGCTGCCGCGGTATCCGGCAGCGCCTGCATCGCCGAGGCCGTCACGTCGGCGTTGCTCGGCTGCCCCGGCTCGTCGCCCCAGCCGCCGTCGGCGTTCTGGACGTTGCCAAGCCAGGACAGGGTCTTTTCCAGGCCGCCGGTGGCGCCCGCGGTCCGCAGGGCGATCACGCTGTAGGCGGTCGTTCCGGGCCACCCCTCGAAGGAGCCGTTGGCAGCTCGGCGCCCCTGCATCTCGTCGATCAGGTCGTGACCGGCGAACGAGCGCGGATCGACGCCTGCGCCCTCCAGAGCGACGATCGTGCGAGCAAGGTCCCCGGCACTGCTCATTTCGTCGATGTGCGAGCGCAGGAAGTCGACCGGCGTAGTGCCACCGCGGGCGACGTCGAGCGGGTTGCGGCCCGCCGCCTCGAACCCCAGCATCGCCCAGCCGGTAATCGCAGCGCCCGAGGGGTCGCCGGGCGAGGCGCCGAAGCCGCCGTCGGAGTTCTGCATCGATTCGAGCCAGTCGGCAGCGCGACCGGCGCCGGCGGCATGAGCCGAGCCTGGCACGATCGCCGGCAGCAACAGCACGGCAAGCACGGCCGTCGCCACGGCCGGGGTCCGCCATTCGAAGCGCTCGCGGAAGCGGACCAACATCCTCACCATCGCCGGCCCGGCGAGCAGGGCAAAAGCGACGTTGCCGATCGCGTGGGCCAGGTTGAATGGAATCGCGCGGGCTTCCAGCGCGAGAAAGCGCTGGATCGAGAGATCTCCACCGTAGGTTGCCATCACAGAGAAGTTCAACAGCAAACCGTAGGCGATCGCGGCGAAACCGCAAACCGCGGCAAGGGTGAGGCGGCTCACCTTGCGGGTGCCGAGCGCCAACGCCGCCCCCATCAAGCCGCACAACCCCCATCCCACCATCTGCCACGGGGTCCAGGGTCCCTGGCCAAACCAGAAGTTGGACACGAGACCTGTCAGTGCGCCAACCACGAAGCCAGGCGCCGGCCCAAGCGCATAGCCGGCGAAGACGACGATGTCCGTGGTCGGCTTGACGTTAGGGAAGGCAGCGAAGGCGATCCGGCCGGCGATCGCGAGGGCTGCAAGGGCGGCCACCAGAGCCACCACCTGCGACGGCGGCCGCGACCGCTCATACCAGGCGAAACCGCCGATCAGCACGGCGCCGAGAATCAGGAAGCTGGTCAGCTGCCACGACATCAGCCTCCCCCCTCGCTTGGGGGCTGAGTTTGTGTTTCGTTCCGCATAGCGGAACGAAACGGGAAGTCAGCGGATTGGCTGAGGGCCGTGGCGCCTTGCTCGGGGGTTATGACGCCCGGTAGGTCGAGGACGCGGGCGACCTCGGTGGCGAAGTACCAGCCGCCGGAGAGCACCTCGTCCGCCGAGCCGTCGGCGATCGCGACGCCGTCTCCGAGCAGCACCACCCGCTCGGCGAAGGCAGCCGCGAACTCGACGTCGTGGGTCGCGACGAGGAGGCCGGCGCCACGGCCGGCGAGGTCGCCGATCAACTCGACCAGGTCGGCCTTGCGGGCGCGGTCCATGCCGCGGGTCGGCTCGTCGAGGGCGACCACGCCGGGCATCTCGTCCCCGTCCATGCGACCGGCGAGGGCGATCGCCAGCGCCAGCCGCTGCCGCTCGCCACCGGAGAGGTCGCGCGGGTCCGCGTCGACCGCGTGCTCAAGACCGACTAGCCGCAGGGCCGCAAGCCCTGCATCGCCCGGCAGTTCGTCCCCGACCCGCTCCCGCACCAGATAGTCGCCGGGGTTCTGCGTCAGCAATGCGACGTCCGCTGGACACTCGGCCTTGCCGCGGACCGGATCGATCAGTCCCGCGACTGTCTTCAGCAGCGTGCTCTTGCCGGCGCCGTTGCGGCCCATGAGAGCGACGCGTTCGCCCCGATGCACGTCCAGGTCGATGCCCTTCAGGACATCGCGAGGCGCATCGCCGGGAACAAGCTCAACCCAAAGATCTCGCACTTCGACCACCGTGGTCGAAGACGAGTCGGACCCCCTCCGAACGGCTTGTACTTTTTCGTCAATCCGCCCGGGACTCGCCGACCCCGCTCCACCGAAAAAGTTGAGTGAGGAGGGGGTCCGACTCGTCTCTCCCCCACACTCGGCCGACGCGAGGGTGCGGCGCGCGTCTCGGACTCCGACGGGCAGGGGTTCTATGCCGGCGAGAGAGAAGAGGCGCGCGGCGGGGGTCTCCAAAGCTTGGTCGGCCTCTTGGGCCCAGGTGAGGAAGTCGCGGGGTCGGCCGTCGAAGGCGATGGAGCCCGAGGCCATCGCGATGACGCGGTCGGCCGCGGCCAGGCAGCGCTCCAGTCGGTGCTCGGCGAGAAGGATCGTCACACCCCACTCCTCGTTTAGGCGGCGGAGAAGCCAGATCAGCTCGTCGCCGGCCACCGGGTCCAGTTGGGAGGTTGGCTCGTCCAAGAGCACGAGGCGCGGGCGGGTGACCAGGGCAGCCGCGAGGGCAACGCGCTGGAGCTCCCCACCCGAGAGGGTGTCCACAGCTCGGTCGAGCAGGTGCGGAATCGCGAGTGCTAGAGCTACCTCCTCAACGGCTCTTGCGCGGGAGCTTGGTGGGTCGCCGCGCATCTCCAGCGGAAGCTCGATCTCCGCCGCGACCGTGGTCGAGACGACCTGGGTCTCGGGGTCCTGGGCCACGTAGCCGACGGCGGCGGCGAGCTCTCCCGGGCCCTCGGCTATCGCGTCTATACCCGCTACCTCTATGCGGCCCTCGATCTCGCCGCCGTGGAAATGCGGGACGAGGCCGCAGGCGGCGCGGAGGAGGGTCGACTTGCCGCAGGCGGAGCGCCCCGCCAGCAGCGCGAACTCGCCGGGGGCCAGGTGAAGGTCGACGTCGCGCAGGGCGGGCTGACCGGCGTTGGGGTAGGCGTAGGTGAGGCCGGCGATCGCGAGGGCCGGGGCTGCGCGCGTGGAGGTGGCGAGGTCAGGCACGAGGGGCACCTCCAGCGTGCACCGTTTGGGCTCTCTGAGCGCCGAAACGGTGCACGCTTCGGGAGCGATGCGGGCTTCGATGCAGCGGGGCCAGCCCGCTTAGGGCGATTGCGACCGAGACGGCGAGGACCGCTGGGTCGGCGCCGATCTCGACCGCCGGGTATTCGACGAAGGCGTCGGCGCCGAGGAGCTTGCCGGCGATCGCGGCAACGAGCACCGCCGCGCCGGTCAGGTAGAAGCGGCGGTCGTGGCGGGAGCGCGGCGCGAAGTATTTTCGGCCCCATAAACCTGCGCGAAGCCGTCCAGGGGCTCGCGGAGCCTCCAGGGAGTAGCCGCGGAGCTCGAGGGTCGCCGCCACGTCGACGGCGCGGTCGAGCGAGCCGGCCAGCAGTCGCCGGGCCAGGGGGGCGCGCCCGACCGGGGCCGCGCCCGGGCCGCGCAGAAGGGCGGCGTCGCGCAGGCGGACGGCATCCGCCGCCGCCACCGGCACCAGGCGCGAGACCAGGCTCGCCGTCAGGGCCGAGCGACCCGCCAGCGGGCGCAGGGCGCGCAGGACCCGGTCGGGATCGACGCAGGCCGAGTAGACGGCGAAGGCGACCATCACTACCGCAGCGCGCAAGCCGAGCACAGCGCCGGCGGCGATCGCCTCGGCCGTGACGTCGACCTGGCCCAGCAGGGGCCACTCGCCGAGCCGGGCGAGCACCGTCTCCCCCCGGCTCACCACCAGGGCGTTGACGAGAACGATCAACACGGCCAGCGTCAGGCCCATCCACAGCGCCGCCCGCACCGCCGCGCGGGCGCCGGCGAGCCGGCCGGCCAGGACCAGGCCCAAGCCGGTCGCGACCAGCACGATCGGACTCGAGTAGAGGAAGGCGCAGGCGGTCAGCGCGCCCAGGTAGGCGACTGCGGCGGCGGGCGAGGCCGCCTGTAGCGGCCCCTGTCTCGGGGTATAGGCGAACGGCGATCTCATCGAACCGGAAGCGGCGTCTCCTCTCCCCCTTCCACCGCGACCGCGTAATGGTCGCGCAGATCGGCCGTGTCGAGCAGGCGGGCGGCTGCCGTTACCCCGGCCGGACTCGACCCCGTTATGACCCAGGCCGGCGGGGCTTCGAATCTGCGGGTAGCTGCGACCAAGCCTGCGCCGGCGCCGAAGGGGCGCGCCGGCTTGCCGTCTTCCCCGAGACCTTCGAGCGAGTATCCGCCGGGGGCCGAGCGAAATTCGGCGAAGACGCCGCTCGCCTGGGGACCGCTCTCGATCTGGGCCGCTGCCGGATCCTGCCGCACCCGCGCCCAAGGGCCGACCAGCACGCGGATCGCCCCGTCGGGAGAGCCGGATGCGACCTTCGCTCCAGCGCCCTGCAGGCGTTCGCGCACGGTCGCGCAGGCCGCGCCGTCGCCGAGGCACTCGACAGCGACCGGGCGACGCCGCCCTTCGTATCCGTCGAGGAAGGGCTGCGGCCAGGAGCCGACCACGGCCGGCACCCGCATCGCCGCGCTCCAGTCGCGGTAGTCCCACCAGACCGACTCGCCCCCGCGAAGGGAGTAATCGGCGGCGCCGATGGGCGACTCGACGCCGTCCACATAGAAGAACCAGTCCTGCGAGCTCTCGACGCTCTCGTGAGCTTCGAGCCCGTCGATCGACTGCACGAAGCCGCCGCCGTAGCGGGTCCCGATCTCGGCGTTGCGTTCGAGCGCCCGCATAACCGTGTCGGATTCGGTCACGTCGCCGAGCTCACGGCGAAGCATCGGCACGGTCCCGTAGTCCCGCGTCACCGTGAGCTCGACTCCGCCGACCCCGTTGCCGGGGCCGAAGCCGCAGCCGGCGGTCGCGAGCGCTGTCAGAAACAACGCGATCGCGACCGCCGTGCCGCGGCGTGCGGTCATCTACCCGAGCTGCCGGGACACTTCCCGCCCACGCAGACGGGCTCGCGCCCGGACGGGACCTCACTTGCCCCACGGGCGATCAGCTTCGCCGGCGCCGCCAGGGTCACCGTCGCCTTGCCGGCGGCGTCGGTCGGGCCCGAGGCGCCGCTCACGGTCACGCCCGAGGCCGGCGTCTTCTTGCCTTTTTCGTCATAGGAGAAGACGCGTACCTGGAACGGCTTTCCGGCCGCAACTTTGTCCGGCGCGACCAAGGACAGCTCGCCGGGGTACGGGTAGGACGGCGCCAGGTCCCAGAGCACTTCGTCGCCGGCGTGGAGCTTGACCGAATCGCCACCGACCGACGGGCTCTTGTGGTTCACCTTCAGGTACCAGGACGCTTCGCCCTTGGCCACCGAGCCGCCAACGCCGCAGAGCGCCAGCCCGAAGTCGAAGTGATCGGAGACCAGCAACGGCTTCAGCGAGGCGGTGAATTCCGCCGCCCGCATCAGCATGCCGAGCGCGGTCGCGGTCTTGATCTTCACCTTCTTGCCGCTGCCGCCGGTGCCTTCGCCGAAGCAGGTCGCCTTCGGAGAGGTCGCGGCAGATGCTTCGCCGGCGACGCCGAAGGAGTCTTCGGCGAGGATCTTGCCGCCCTTGCCGACCACGCGCAGATCTGCGACGGGTCCCTTGGCCGCCGCGGCAGCCACAAGCGAGAGCATGAACATGAGAGCCAGCGCGCACGCGGCGGCCAGCCGGAATGGAACGAGTCTTGGCATTTAAGCCACCCTTTCCTCGAGGGTTGTCATGGCTGGCCGGGGACAGGTCTCCTGGCTTCCGGGGTTTGTCGGCCGCGCCTTCCCGGGGAATCCGTGTCCTCCCCAGTGGCCGGCGCCGAAGCGCCCGCGACCTCCTTGACCCGGTCACAGTGGCGGGACCGCGCCGGCTTCTCACCGGACTTCCCTTGACCACCGACCGTATTTACGTGGGCGAGTGTATCCCGCGCCGGGGGCTCCGTGCGCCCGCCCCCGATGCTTCCCAAGATCGCGACATCGGCGACCTCCATTCGGTACTTCGCCAGTGGTCAATAGGAGTTAGTCTTTTCTGTGACTTGCCAGCCCGCCGTGCCGAGGGCGAATCGGCCGGGCCGCGAATCGCACATTTCGGGATCGGGGAGGTCCAGGATGGCCAACGAGATGCCGCAGGACAACGAGCTTCCACAGTGCATGGAGGCGATCGTCCTGGAGGCCCTCAAAAAAGGCGGCCGGACACGCGAGGAGTGGGAAGAGCTGCGCAAGGAGGACGAGCCACCGATGAGCGACATCGACGTCGTCCTCGAGAACATGGTCGGCGAAGTGGAGCGGCACGGAAAGATCCTCGCCCAGCTCGCGATGGTCCCGGAGACCCGCGCCTGGCTGCTGGAAAGGTCCGAGGGCGCCGTCGACCGGGTGCCGGCCTGGATGGAGGCGTCCGTCTTCGGGCCGCCGCTGATGACCCCGCGCCTCTTCATGCGTGGCCTGGCCGAGCTGCTGACCGAGCAGCGCGAGGGCTTCGAAGCCGTGATCGAGGACCAGATGGTCGAGGCCGAGCCGCTTGAAGAGGTCCTCGCCGAAGCACCGGTTCCCGGCGGAGCCGACGACGAGTCCGACGGCGAAATCGGTCAGGGCGTTGGTCACGCGATCACCGCCCATGTGCAGGCGCTGCTCGACATCGCCCACGACCTCGACAAGGGCATGCGGACGCTGCTCGACTCGGGCCCGGACTCGTCCGATCGCTGAACGTTCGTCCAGCATCCTTGGCCCTCCCCCGGGCCGGGTCTAGGCTCGCCGCCGCACGCTCGTCACAGCAAAAAGGGGGAGAAGATGAGGCAGGGAAAGCGGCTTTTGTCGCCGGGGTTCGCGGTCGCGGCACTGGCGCTGTTCGTGGCGCTCGGGGGTACCGTCTACGCAGCGCAGAAGGCGAGAATCAGTGGCCGCGCGATCAAGGTGAGGTCTCTGCCCGGGAACCGGCTGAAGCCGGGCACGGTCGCGATCGACCGGCTCAGCGCGGCGGCGATCTCCTCCCTCCGCAGCCAGGGCTCGGGCCCGATCACGGGCGCGGAAATCGACGAGCTCAGCCTCGGCCAGGTGCCCGACGCTGCCCACGCTGCGACAGCCGACACGGCCCAGAGCGCCGTGGAAGCCGAAACCGCCCTCAACGCCGTCAACGCGGTCAACGCCATCACGGTCAACGGCCACGAAGCCGGCTGCCTGCCCGGCACCCAGGCCTTCGCCGGCGCCTGCTGGCAGAGCTCCGCGAGCGAAACGGCGCTGAACGCTCCCGCCGCCGCAGCCTCCTGCGCAACCCAGGGCGGCACCCTGCCCGAGGCGTTGCAGCTCGCCGCGTTCGCGCAGCAGCCTGGCGTGACGCTCGACAAAGGCGACGAGTGGTCGAGTGACATAACGAGCTACACCTCGCCAGGACTCTTCAGCGTCGGGGTTGTTTCCGAAGCGGGAGTTATCGCCTCCACCGCCTCCACCAACACCCGCAAGTTCCGCTGCGCGATCCCGCTGCTGCACTGAGGGCGGAGCGGGCTACGGCCTAGGTCTCGACCAGGCCGCACTCGAGCGCGTAACGAACCAGCTCGGCACGGCTGGACAACCTCAGCTTCTGCTGGATATGAGCGCGGTGGCTCTCCACCGTGCGGATGCTGATGTAGAGCTGCTCGGCGACCTCGGCGTTGGTGTACCCGAGGGCGATCAGGCGCAGGACGTCGCGCTCGCGCTCGCTCAGCTCGTCGGCCTGGCGGGCGTCATCGCCGGCGGCAAGGCGGGCTCCAAGGGCCGGCTGCAGGTAGGTGTCGCCGGTGGCCGCCCGGCGCACGGCCTGGACCAGCTCGGCGTCCGCGGCCTCCTTCAGCACGTAACCCCGCACCCCGGCCTGCAGGGCACGGCGGGCGAAGGCGGGCTCGTTCTGCATCGTCAGCACGACGATCTCGGTCTCGGGCGAGGCCTCGAGGATGTCGGGCACGGCATCGAGGCTGGAGCGACCCGGCATGTTGAGGTCGAGGATCAGCACCGTCGGCTTGTGCCCGCGCACGTAGCGGACCGCGGTGTCGGCGTCGCCGGCCTCGGCGACGACCTCGAAGCCGGCCTCGGTGTCGAGCAGCATGCGCAAAGCGTTTCGCACCACCGTGTGATCGTCGGCGAGAACGATCGTGATCGTCTGCTCACCCGCATCCGGCGTCGATTCGGGCTTCACCGCGACGAGGTTAGCGGCGCCGGCGGGGCCGTGACTCGTGCTCATGGGGGATATCTAACCGGCCGGAGAACCTTGCGCCATCGGGGTTTTCCCGCGATTCTTTGTATATCAACAAGGTTTGAGTATCAAAGCGGCCTCGTCGCCAACCGACTAGCATGAACAGGCTGGATTAGCCCGGAGGTGAGTTGAGGTGTCACAGGGGTCCGACAGCGGTGCTCTCGATGAGCCTCGCCTGCGCGACCTGATCGATGTCGGTCGCAGCCTCGTCGCCGAGCTCGACCCCGAGGTCGTCTTCCGCCGCGTGCTCGAGGTCGCCTGTGACCTGACCGGCGCCCGCTATGCCGCGCTCGGCGTGCTCGACGAAGACCGGCATGAGCTCGAGCGCTTCATCACCCACGGCATCGATGCAGAGATGCGACGCGCGATCGGCAACCTGCCGCGCGGGCGAGGCGTCCTCGGCCTACTGATCGAGCAGCCGCGGCCCTTGCGCCTCGGCAACGTCGGCCGCCATCCCCGCTCATACGGCTTCCCCCCAGGGCATCCGCCGATGACCACCTTCCTCGGCGTCCCGGTGGTGATCCGGGGCCATGCCTGGGGCAACCTCTACCTGACCGAGAAGGCCGAAGGCGAGTTCGACGAGGCCGACGAGCAGTCGGCGAGGATCCTCGCCGAGTGGACCGCGATCGCCGTCGACAACGCCCGCCTCTATCGCAACCTCCAGGTCCGCCGCGACGAGATGGAGCGGGCGATGCACCGGCTCGAAGCGACCACCGAGATCTCGCGCGCCGTCGGGGGCGAGACAAACCTCGAGCGAATCCTCGAGATCGTCGTCAAGCGCGGCCGGGCGCTGGTCGAAGCGCGCTCGCTGCTGATCCTGCTCCGCAAGGACGACGAGCTCGCCCTCACCGCGATCGCCGGCGAGCGCGAGGCCGCCATAGGCGAGTCGCGGATCCCGATCCGGGGCTCGATCCCCGGCCAGGTTCTGGAGGCGCGAGAGCCGCGCCGCGTACAGGATCTCGACCCGAGCTTGCTGGCACGGCCCGCCAAGCCCGAGACCGGGATCGCCGCCCTGCTCGTCCCGTTGATCTTCCGCGGCCAGTCCCTCGGCACCCTGGTCGCGCTCGACCCGCTCGGACGCCACACCGGATTCACCGACGAGGACGAGCAGGTCCTCCTCTCCTTCGCTGCCAGTGCGGCGATCACGGTGGCAACTGCTCAGTCGGTGGCCGAAGGCCGCACCCGCGACAGCATCGCCGCGACAGAGCGAGAGCGCGGGCGCTGGGCACGCGAGCTGCACGACGAGTCGCTGCAGAGCATGGCCGGCCTACGGGTGCTGCTCTCCGCCGCGCGCCGCGGCGATCCAGAGGAGGTGGATCGACTGCTCGTCCAGGGCATCGAGCAGGTCGACGGCGCGATCGCCGAGATGCGTCGCCTGATCGCCGACCTGCGCCCGACCGCCCTCGACGAGCTCGGGCTCGGAGCCGCGCTCGAGGCGCTTGCCGAACGCCTCGCAGCGAGCGACGTCGTCGAGGTCGAGATGAACGTCGACCTCAGCGATCACACCCACAGCGCCGACGCCCGGTTGTCGCGTGAGATCGAGGACACCGTCTACCGGCTGGTTCAAGAGGCGCTCAACAACGTCGCCCGGCACGGCGGGACCGACCGGGCCAAGGTCGACGTGATCGAGGACGGCAAGACGCTGCGGGTGCGGGTCGCCGACAAGGGCGAGGGCTTCGACCCGCGGATCGGGACCGAGGGCTTCGGCCTGACGGGGATGCGCGAACGCGTCAACCTCGCCGGCGGCTCGCTGGACCTGCGGAGCGCCCCCGGAGAGGGCACGACCATCGTCGCCACCATCCCCGTGCGCCGGCGCGACGCCGACACCGCCGCCGCCTAGAGCATGGCGAGGTAGAAGCTGTAGTCGCGGCGATCGGGCCGCAGGTTGGAGGCGAGCGCAAGGTGGTGGCGGGCACGCTCCGTCTCCCCCGTCTTGGCCAGCGCCCGGCCGAGGCAGAAGTGGGCGTAGTCGTTGACCTGCTGGCGCTCGACCACGGCCCTGAACTCGACCGCGGCGGCGGCGAAGCGCCCGGAGCGGAAGTAGGCGCGCCCGAGCGCCTCGCGCACCGAGGCCTTCTCCGGGGCCCGTCGCGCTGCCTCCTCGAGCGGCTCCGCCGCCTCCTCGAAGTCCTCGTCCTCCAGCAGCTCGATGCCGCGCCGGTAGAGGGTGAAGGTCGAGTCAGGCTGCGGCTGCGCGGGCATCGGACAAGTGTAGGAGGCCGCCCTACCCGGACTGCGCGGAGGCCGGGACCTCGACGCCGCCGCGGCGGTCGAAGAGGGCGACGATGCAGGCGACGTAGACCCGGGTGCCGGCCAGGTAGATCTCGCGGCTCTTCATCGCCATCTAGGCCTGCGCGGCGCCGGCCGGAGCGGCGAGCGCCTTGCCGTGGCGGATCAGGTCGGCGGCGCGCTCGACGATCGCGATCGTCGGCGCGTTGGTGTTTCCGCGTGGGACCGTCGGCATCACCGAGGCGTCGACGACCCGCAGCGCCTCGAGGCCCTCGACCCGGAGATCGGCATCGACGACCGAGCCGATCGCGCAGGTGCCGACCGGGTGGTAGACCTCGAACGTGGTGCGGGCGATGTGGGCCCGCAGGGCGTCCTCGGAGTCGCCGGCGGGCACGGTGAAGGGATCGGCGCAGTAGGGCCGCATCGAGGGCTGGGCGCAGATCTCCTGCGTGAGGCGCAGGGCGTCGATCATCCGCGCCATGTCGGCCTCGGCCTCGTAGAAGGCGTTGCGGACGATCGGCTTCGCGGTCGGGTCGGCGGAGCCGAGCCGCACCGAGCCGCGGCTCTCCGCGGTCAGCAGGCAGGGCGATACCCAGACGCCGTGGGCCTGCGGATCCCCCATCCCGTCTTCGACGATCTGGATCGGGGCGACGTGAAACTGCACGTCGGGGGCCTCGGCGCCGTCGCCGACCCGGGCGAAGCCGCCCGACTCGGCCAGGTTGGAGGAGAAGGGACCGGTCTGGGAGGCCTCGAACTCGGCCATCGCCTCGGGCTCCAGCGCCGCCAGCAGGCTCTCCGGCTCGGGCGTGGTCCAGACGCCGTAGGTGGCGGGGTGGTCGCCGAGGTTCTCCCCCACGGCCGGCTGGTCGAGCAGGACCTCGACTTCGCGCATCGTCAGGTGCTCGGCCGGGCCGACGCCGGAGAGCATCAGCAACTGTGGCGAGTTGTAGGCGCCGCCGCAGAGGATGACCTCGCGCTCGGCGCGCAGCTCCTGCACCTCGCCGAGCCGGCTCGCCTCGACGCCGACGGCGCGGGTGCCGTCGAACAGCACCCGGTTGACGTGCATGTAGGGCATCACGGTCAGGTTCGGCCGCTCCGCCGCCGGGTGCAGGTAGGCGACGGCGGCGCTCGCCCGCATCCCGCCCCGCTGGGTCAGCTGGTACATGCCGACCCCGTCCTGCTCGGCGCCGTTGAAGTCCTCGTTGCGGGCCAGCCCCGCCTCGACCCCGGCCTCGACGAAGGCGGGCGTGATCTTGTTGCCCGAGCGCTGGTCGGATACCGGCAGCGGCCCGCCGACCCCGTGCCACTCCGAGGCGCCGCGCTCGTTGTCCTCGGCCTTGAGGAAGTACGGGAAGAGGTCGTCCCAGGCCCAGCCCGGCACGCCCCAATCGTCGTAGTCGCGGCGGTTGCCGCGGATGTAGACCATCGCGTTGATCGAGGAGGAGCCGCCGAGGACCTTGCCGCGGGGCAGCGAGACGCGGCGGTTGTCGCAGTTGGGCTCGGGTGCGGTGGCGTAGTCCCAGTCGACCTCGGTGCGGGCCAGCGAGAGGTAGCCGAGCGGCACGTGGATGTTCTGGTTCACATCCGGCGGACCGGCCTCGAGCAGGAGGACGCTGGTGTCCGGATCCTCCGAGAGGCGGGCTGCCAGCACGCAGCCGGCCGAGCCCGCTCCGACGATCACGTAGTCGTACATACCGCTCCTTCCGTTCGCTCCACCGGCACCCAATCAGGCTGGGTCGAGTGTACGCGGATACCGCGGGTTGCAGGGCCAAATGCGCGCGGCTGCTACGGTTGGTGGGTCGGGTTTGGCGCATTCGCCACCCGAGAGGTTCCGTTCCCTCCGTGCGTTGAGTTGCATTTAGGGGTCGCTGGATCTCCCCTGCATCGCACATAAGAAGGAGCAACATAATCGTGTCATTTGCCGACCTCGGCATCTCTCAAGCCGTGGTGCGCGCGCTCGCCGAGCGCGACATCACCCAACCTTTCCCCGTCCAGCAGCTGGTTGTGCGCGACGCGCTCGCCGGCCACGACCTGCTCGTCCAGTCGCCTACCGGGTCCGGCAAGACGCTGGCCTTCGGCATCCCGCTGGTCGACCGCATCGAGCCCGACGAGGGGCGGCTATCGGCCCTCGTGCTGGCTCCCACCCGCGAGCTCGCCAGCCAGATCGTCGACGAGCTCGGCGCGATCGCCAGCTCGCGCAAGCTGCGGATAGCCGCCGTCTACGGCGGCGTCGGCTTCGGCCCGCAGACCAAAGCGGCGCGGCGCGCCGACATCGTCGTCGCCACGCCGGGTCGCCTCGAGGACCTGATCGCGCGTGGGGTCATCTCGCTCAAGCGGGTCGGCGTCCTCGTCCTCGACGAGGCCGACCGGATGCTCGACATGGGCTTCAAGCCGGCCGTTGCCCGGATCGTCGCCCAGACCCCCAAGGAGCGCCAGACGCTGTTCTTCTCGGCGACCCTGGAGGGCGCGACGGGCGAGCTCGCCACCGCCTACACCCGCGAGCCGCGCCGCCACACGCAGGCCGCGCCGGAGCGCACCGAGGCCGAGATCGAACACCGCTTCGTCCACGTCGAGTCCCAAGGCGCCAAGCTCGACCACCTGGCCGGGCATCTGCGCGGGCCAGACGGCGGGCGCACCCTGGTCTTCGTCCGCACCAAGCGCGGCGCCGACCGGCTGGTCAAGCGGCTGCGCAGCCGCGAACTCGAGGCGGTCGCGATGCACGGCGACAAGAGCCAGGGGCAACGCGAACGTGCCCTCGCCCGCTTCGAGCGCGGCGACGTCGAAGTGCTGGTCGCGACCGACGTGGCCGCGCGCGGGATCGATGTCGCCGACATCGCCCACGTGGTCAACTTCGACGTCCCCGGAGACCGCGATTCCTACGTGCACCGGGTCGGCCGCACCGGGCGCGCCGGGCGCAGCGGCGCCGGGACCAGCTTCGTGCTGACCGACCAGGCGACCGAGATGCGCCGCATCGCACGCGACCTCGGTCTCTCTCGCGAGTTCGACCAGAGCCTCGGCCACGTTGCCAAGGAGAAACCCGCGCGTTCGGGCGGACAGGCCCCTGCGAAACCCGGGAAGCGGAACCGGCGCAGGCGGCGCAAGGTGTCGGCATGACGCCGGCCCCGAACCTGGCCAAAAAATGGACTTGCGACGGCTGCGGCGTCAGCACCAGCCGCATCGACGGCGAGCAGGTCCCGCTGCCCGACGCCTGGAGCAGCTCGGCGGAGGGACTCTTCTGCCTGATCTGCCGGCGCGAGCGTGCGGCAGAGGCAGCGCTCGATTCGGCCCCCAGCGACAGTCCCGTCGACGCCCGCGCCAAGCTACGCCGCGCCGCCCTGATCGAGTTCGAGGTCAGCCGCACGCCCGACCAGGCCGACGGGCAGATCGCGCGTGCCTGCCGCACCTCGGTATCCGCGGTGACGCGGGCGCGCCGCCGCCTCGAGCTTCCGGACCCGCCGCCGCACTCGAAGGCGTCGCGACGGGCTAAGCAAACGGCTGCCTGAGCCGATAAGGACACCATGGTGGCTTTCGCGTGCAGCTAGGGATCGGCCTCGCCGTTGTCGCGGCGCTGATGGGGAACCTCGCCTCGCTGCTCAAGCACCGGGGCTGCCATCGTGCCGCTCCGGTCTGCATCCGGGCCCCCCTGCGCAGCGCAAGGGGGCTTGCTTCTTCGCCGTGGTTCGCCGCCGGCTGGGGCGTTGCGGCAGCGGCCTGGCTCGTCCACGTCGCCGCCCTCTCGATGGCGCCGATCTCGATCGTCCAGGCGGTCCTGGCGGGCGGCGCGGTCACCCTCGCCGCGATGGCGCAGCGCATCTTCGGCGACCCGGTCGAGCGGCGCCAGTGGTTCGCGCTACTGCTCGGCGGATCCGGGCTGGCGCTGCTCATCCTCACCGTTCCCCACTTCAGCGGCAGCCACTCCGGCTTCTCGATCGGCGCGATGCTCGGCTTCGAGGGCGGGCTGGCGCTGCTCGCCGCGGGGCTCGTCACGGGTCACCGCTCCGGGCGCCTCACCCGCCACGGCGGCGTCCTGCTCGCCGGCATCGCGGGAACCCTCTTCGCCCTCGCCGGGGTGGCGGTCAAGGGCCTGCTGGGGGCCGAAGACGTCTCGATAGCAGTGATCGCACCCTGGATCCTGCTCATCGTGCTGGCCGGGATCCTCGCCCAGTATGCGGCCGCCGCGGCTCTCCAGCGCGGCGGCGCGATCGAGACGATCGGGCTGATGGGCCTGGTCGCGAACGCGGCGCAGATAGCCGGTGGCGTACTCGTCTTCGGCGACCCGCTCTCAACCGACCCGCTCGGCCTGACCCTGCAGGCGATGGCGTTCGCGATGGTCTGCGTGTCGGCCCTGCTGATCCCGGCCCGGCTCGACGGCGCAAAGCCCCTGGCCGTCGCGGCCTAAAGAGAGCCGGCAGCGACGCTACTCGCCGGGCTTCTTCGCCGTCTTACCTGGCAGCAGGGTGAAGGCGGCAACCATCTCCGAGCCGATCACGAGGTCCTCGCCGTGGGAGTTGAGACTGATCTTGCCGTGCGGTCCCGGCGGGATCGCCGGATCGCCCTCGACCAAGAGGCCGTCTACCCGGTGCCCGGTGGTCGCCTCGACCCTGACCGGGATATCGCCCTCCCGCTCCTCTCGAATCCTCCGCAGGACGTCGTGGAACCACGACGCCGGCTCCGAAGGCGGCCGCTCGTAGCGGGTTCCGATCTCAAAGGCGGTCATGGACCGGGGAATCTACCCCTGCCGGAGCATGTCGGCTCGCGACACCGACCGCCGTGGTGGGGTTTGCGTCACGCAGACACAGCCGTCGCCGGACTTTCGAAGACATCGCAGCCCGCCCTCGGTAGGGCGCAAGCGAGGCGGTTGACGATTGAGTAGCCCGCGTGTCGCTCCAAAGCCGTGGCGCCGCGGCCCGCCCCGGACCTCACCACCGATACTCGATACACGCGCCGCCCGCGAAGCAGATACAGGTCCTCCTGCGCATAGCCGTCGGGATTGCGCCACTCGAGGTCGCGCCCACCCGGCGGGAGGGACGCGGCGACAGCGGTGCTTGCCGTCCGGCAAGTCGCACTGGATGCGCGCTTGAGGAACTCGTGCGCCTGACCGATGTCGGCAAATACCCAGGCGTCGACAACGACATCGTCGCGATTCCGCATCCACCAGCGCATCTCATAGCCAACTCGATCGCCGGGGTCGCGAGGAAGCACGCTACTCGTCCCCGGTTCGCCGTCGGACCAAGCCGCGATCGAACCGATCGGGCCCAGTTCGTAGGGCCGGATGCCAGGTTCGAAGAACACCACACGGCGGATGTCGCGACGCAGCCCAAGTAGCCGATCGCGACGCACGGTCGCCGCAGACGGCGCCGTCGCAACGGGACAGTCCCCCGATATGACAGTGTCAGCCGACGGGCCACCGGCAAGACCCAGCGCACCGGTGCTACTTGCAACGAGATACACGACGAGCGACGCCAGGAGCATCAGCAACAAGGTGAGGCGGACGCGCTCGTCGCTCAACCACCCAAGCCTCGAGCTCATGCTCGGTCATCGGCCGATACGTGGTCAGGCTTGAAGCAGGCAGCACGGCAATCGAGACCAACGGGTCTTGGCCAGCGCGCGTCCGTCTCGTCGAGATGAGCTATCAAGCACCCGACGATCGTAGCCTCCACCCCGCGGTTGGTCGGTGGGCGACATACACGACTTGCTCGCTGAACAGCTCGACAAAGCCCTCGACATCCCAGCTCCCCCAGGTTCGTCCGTAGCTGTCGACGAATGCGGCCGCCTTTTCTCGATCGAGGCTCGCCGCTGGCTACACGCCTGGAGACACGGTCCCGGCTTCCTCGCTTGCGAGTTGCTCGGCGGCCGACTCGCGGAGGAAGCGCTCGCAGTCCTCTCGCTCGAGCGGCCGTGCGAAGAGGAAGCCCTGCCCCGAGTCGCAGCGCTCGTCCTGCAGCAGCGAGAGGTCGTCGAGATGTTCGATGCCCTCCGCCAGCGTCTCGATCGAGAGCGACTCGCCGAGCTGGATCAGAGTGCGGATCAGCGTCTCGCCCTCCGGCCCTTCGCGCAGCCTGGCGATGAAGGAGCGGTCGATCTTCAGCGCGTCGACCGGGAAGCGCTGGAGGTAGGAAAGCGACGAGTAGCCGGTACCGAAGTCGTCGATCGCGACGCGCACGCCCAGCTCCTTGATCCTTGCCAGCCGCCGCGAGGTCTCCTCGGCGTTGCTCATTATCGCCGTCTCGGTGATCTCGATCGTCAGCTGCTCGGGGGGCAACCCGGCCCGATCGAGAGCGTCCCGGACCTCGTCGACGAACTCCTCGCGATCGAGCTGACAGGCGGCGACGTTTACCGCTATCCCGATTTCGTGCCCGGCCAGGCGCCACTCGCTCACCTGGCGAGTGGCCTCGCGCAGAACCCAGCCACCGACGTCGGTGATCATGCCGGTCTCCTCGAGAAGCGGCACGAAGTCTTCGGGCTGAACGACCCCCCGCCGCGGGTGGCGCCAACGCAACAGCGCCTCCATCCCGGTGGCGGCGATCCGTCGCAAGTCGAAAGTCGGCTGGTAAACGAGGTAGAACTCCTCTCGCTCGAGAGCGTCGCGCAGGTCCATCTCAAGCTCGAGCCTGCTCTGGACCGCCTCCCCCATCTCCGACTGGAAGACCACGAAGCGGTTCCTTCCTTCCCACTTCGCCCGATACATGGCGATGTCGGCCTCGCGCAACAGCTCCTCCGCCGTCTTCTTCCGCTCCCCCACAGCGACGCCGACGCTCGCGGTGACGACCATGCGGCTACCCGCACCGTCTTCGAGCTCGAACGGCTGATCGAGCGCCTTCAGCATCCGCTCGGCGATCAGCTCCGGACCGGCGACGAGCGACATCCCTTCCGCCACGACGACGAACTCGTCGCCGCCGAGGCGGCCTAGCGTGTCGGAATCGCGCAGCACTCCTTCCAGGCGTGTGGCGACCGCGCGCAGCAGGCGATCGCCGACCCGATGCCCGAGCGTGTCGTTGATGTCCTTGAAGCTGTCGAGGTCGATGAACAGCGCCGCGACCGGAGTCTGGTTGCGGCGCCCGCGTTTGATCATCTGCTCGAGACGGTCGAGGATCAGGGTCCGGTTCGGCAGACCCGTGAGCGCGTCGTGGGTGGCCATGAACGCCAGCTCTTCCTGACGGCGGTCGAGCTCGTCCTGGGCGCGCTTGCGCTCCGCCTCGAAGGACTCGCACATTCGCACCAGCGTTACGTCGAGGCTGCGCTGAAGCATGTCCTGCGACCGTTCCAGCAGCGCCTCCGGCAGCTGGCGCCGGGAGATCGTCTCGCAGAGCACATCCCGGGCCGCGTCGCGCCAGCGCAGGCACCGCTTGGTCACCTCGTTCAGAGGCACCGCACGCTGGGCGGCGAGCTGGCCGAATATCCGCCAGGACTCCATACCCTCCTCGCGGGCTGCCTCCTCGCCCTCGCCTGCCATCCACCGGGCAAGGGCGACGGTGGACGCGGCGCCGACCTTGGCGAAATTGTCTTCGACGACCGGCTCGAGCACCATGCCCGACTCGCGGCTGCGCCGCATCATGCCCGCGACGACCTCGTCGCTGCGCTCGTTCAGCTCCCCGCCGAGGCCCTGCAGCTCGCGCTCGAAGGGCTCACCACTCGCCAAGGACATCCCATCGGCGCCGATCGCACCCTCGCTCTTCCCAAAAAGGGTGGACACGCAGGCGATAATCGACAGCCGTCGCCGGCGACCTTGAGCCTTGCGATACAAGGGCGACGGAAAGCCGTCTCGACCCATGCGTGCTCGGAGGCTCCTCGTGCTGCGGGAGGAGCCGGCCTTCCCGTGACCTGCGCTAGAGACCGCCTGGCAATCCTGGGTCGCCGACGAACACATCTCAGTGGGGGAGCACGAGCAGCGCAAGAAGACCTCACCGGGTAGCGGCCGACTGCCAGCCTCTTAGGCTTCCGAGAGCTACGGCATACCCCAGCGGAACACAAGACGAACCGTGCGGCGCGGATCCGCGCCGACCCGATTTCGCTGCGCGCCGGGAAGGGTCCCAAAGAATCAGATTTATCTGATACTGTCAGAACATGATCAGCCTGACCGCAACGGAGGTCGCCCGAAGGTTCTCGCAAGTGATCAGCAGGGTCGGCGCGGGCGAAGAGGTTGAGGTCGTTCGCAACGGCGTCCCCGTCGCGCAGCTGCGGCCGGCCCGAGGCCCCCAGGTCGTCTCCGCGGCACGCTGGCGCGAGCTGATGGACTGTGCCCCAGTCGTCGACGAGGACTTCGAGCGCGACGTCGAAGCGAGTCGCGAGACCATCGGCCCGCCGGACTCGGCTTGGCCGTCCTGATCGACACCTCTGTGCTGGTAAACGCGGAGCGACGTGGCCTATCGCTCGGGCGTGCCCTCGGTGAGGAAGACCGGGCGATCAGCGTGATCACGGCCAGCGAGCTGCTGCACGGCGTCCACCGTGCCAGGGATGACGGCGTTCGAACCCGACGACAGGCCTTCGTGGAGCACTTGATCTCCTCTATCGAGCCGTTGCCGGTCACGACCTCCGTCGCCAGGACTCACGCCGAGATATGGGCTGGGCTGGAGCGACGCGGAGAAGTGATCGGCGCGCACGACATGTGGATCGCAGCAACCGCGCTGAGCCATGGTATGGCCGTCGCGACCGCTAACGCAACCGAGTTCGAACGAGTCCCTGGCCTCGCGGTCGTCGCGCTCTGACAGACGATAGCCTCCCGGCAGACAATACATTTCGGACGGCGTAGGATGGCGTACGAGTGAGCAGCGTCGAGCCCCCACGTTTCGAGGTCGGTCAAGAGGCCCTGGTCGACCAGGGCCTACCCGGAGAGATCACGGCCGTCAAGCGGGGAACGGTTCCCGGCGTCTTGGGCCTGCCTCCGCTGGACACATGGCTCTATACGGTCGAGCCCGAAGCCGGCGGCAAGCCGCAAACCGATGTCCCGGAGTACAACGTCGTCACCCGCGCGAGCTTGGGCTGGCCTCTCCCCTGAATGGCCGGACCGCAACAGTCCCCCACTTCGACCACCGCAACAGGCCATACCGCTACAGCGTTTCGTCCCTAACGGAGAGATCATCGTGCCGATAGAAGCGGCGCTGGATTTGGCTCCAAAGAAAGGAAAACGGCGAGCGCCGTAACTTGGCCTGACAGCGCCCTCTCGGAGAGGCCACGAAAACTCGACTTGATTTCGGTGGCGACGGCGCTACCTTCGCCGGCCGACAAGACATAAATGGCCCCGGCGGCGGTGGAACGCCCCGGGGCCTGGCACCGAAGTACATGCCTTCGATGCAAGCGAGACGGTACTCGCCGTGCGCCCCTTTTGGGGGCGGCATCACCGGCGGTTCTCCGGTGCCCTACCGAGAGGAGGGCACCATGCCCAGCACCACCTGCACGATCGACGGCGACCAGCGAGACGGCCTCTACGAGCTGATCCGCAACCACCTCGGCGCCGTGGGCGACCTCTGGATCGCCCTGGAGCAGACCGAGGACTTCGCCACCGCGGAACGCCTCGGCATCGAGTTCAGCGAAGACTTCCGGCTACTGGAGGACATCGGCTGGAACGGCCGCGACGGTCGCAACTCATTCGAGTTGACCATGCTGGCCCACGACCTGATGGAACTCCTCCAGCGCCTCCACGGCGAAGCCGAGCGAGTCCTGCTCGAATCCATCACCGAGCGGGAGTCGAGGGAGGAAGACGCCGCGACCAACGAGCTGTTCCAGCTCGGCTACAACGCCTGCGAGGAACTGTTGGCCGACCTTGACCCGAGGGAGGTGGCCTGACGATCACCACCGAACAGGTGCGGCCTTTCGGGGGTCGAGGCGCAGGCCACAGGGAGGATGCGGAGTTGTCCGGCCGTGGGCAGTCCGCACCCTGCCTCGGCCCCCGAGAGGCCGGGCTTGCTGCCAAATGGGTAGTGCCTACTCCTCGCCGTCTACGGTCAGAAACGGCCGTAAACGGCCTGGGTGTTGGTCCGAGCGTAAGGCGTTGTAGGCTGATACGCACCACCGATTGGGGGGGCATAACTAGATGCTCGCACGGTTGTCAGTTTCTAAACTTCTCGGCCTTGTCGCGATGCTCGCTATCGCAGCAATTGTCATCGCAGCAGCAGTATCTGGCTGCGGGGGGTCTACGCCTGAAAATTCAGAAACCGTAGAACCTGGCGCTGGCTTTGCCGAACCCAACCCTTACCGCAATGATCCAGAACTCTCTAATGCGGAAGCAGAAAGAGAAGAAGCGGAAACCCAGGCTGAGGTAGCCGAAGAAGAACGGGAAACCGAAGAAAGTGCGGCGCTAGAAGCTGAAGAAGAACAGGAATATGCAGAAGTCCAGGCTGAAGAAGCTGCGGAAGAACGTGCCAATGCCGAAGTTCAGGTCGAAGAAGCGGAAGAGGAACGAGAAGAAGCGGAAGAAGCGGAATATGGCTATTAACTAGGTCTTTCTCCGCCGTACCGTTGACCTAGTTAAAGCACGAAGGGAAGGCTTCCGCGAACGAACCAAAGTCGTCGTACTGACGCACAACGGTACCGTCTTCAAGGGGTCTGGCGAAGACCTTGCGAGTGCGGGCGCGATCGACCTTGGATCCGTTCGCAATAACGAGCGTCTTGAGCTTAGTCGTGCGTCGTGCAAGAGCCACGCGAAATAGTGACTCAACCGGTAGATCGGTAGGAGCGAAAGAAAAGCCCACTACCGCTATTTCCTTGGCCATGCGAATAGCGCGCTCCGCATTTCTCCATAGCACCTTGAACGTGGGATGCTCAGAAGCCGCCTTGTTCCACACGGGAGGAATGATCGTGAAGGAGGGAACCCCTCGCTGGCCATGCAGACGTTCCTTGAGAACGATGGTCTGCTGGTGGTCTACATCCGGTGTTTTCGGATCATCCGGCAGCTGCCAATTCAGCGACCCGTGGAGCTTGAGTAGAAAGATCGTCTCCTTGCTGGATTTCGCGGGAGATGAGGGGTCCCACCTGACGACACCCTCAACCCGCCCTGGCCTCGGGAACGTATACCCGTAAGCAGCAGACCACTTCTTGCTTCCGTGCTGCCTTAGAGCATGGTCCAAGACACAGTCGTAGTTGAAGCTAATCAAGGTGTCCCTTGCTTTCAACTTCTCTACCAACCTGGAGTGATGGCTACAACCATGCCCCCCTCCACGGATGGCAGCGTCAGTAGAAATCTCTAGGACGGCCGACACCGCATGAAGCAATCTGCCTCGCTTGCGCCGCAGCTCTGCGGGAGAGATCGTTCCCGCAGACTGTGGCCCAACGTTCAGAGCATCGTCCAGAAATTCGAGCTGAGTGAAGTAGTCCTCTAGCGTCAGGTCGAAGTTTGACCCGAACAACTCGACGATATCTTCGATTACATCCCGGATCAGTCGCTGATACTTCGGCTCCGTCGTGCGCTGAAGCTGCGTCAGGAAGTCGCGATTCAGCGGCGGCAGGCAGGACCCGGCAGCCGCGCCAAAATTCGCCCCCCGAGTAGCACCCGCGCCAAGAACAATCAGCCTCGAACCCGGTGAGAAAGGAGGCATGGCAGAAAGCCTAGCCTGCAACCCACCGGTTCAACGAACTGAGGCCCACCGACCTGAAGGCCCTAGATCGCTGCCAAAGCGACTTGACGCCCTGGCATCTCGTCCCAGGTCCGGCCGTCTAGCAGGCGCCCGCCGGACTTTGGCCTATGCCCACCCCACTGCTTGAAGAAGAACGCGACTTCCTCATCGAGGCAGCGGTCGCGGAGTTCTCGCGCCCACTCGATTCTCATCGGCCGGTGCTTTGGCCCTGACTCGCCTCCGGCAATCAGCCATTGGATGCCCGATAGGTCAAGGTCACCAAGAGAACCGAGAAGAGGCTCCGCGGAAATGAAGCGGACCTCTGCATCGACCTCGCGTAGGTAGTCGGCTCGATGGGTAAAGCGACGGTTCTCGATCGACACGCCGATCCAGACGTTGGGGTGCCACGGAAGGGACGGTGCCAGTTCCGCAAGGCGCTCGTGCCGCTTGGTCAAAATCTGGAACGTGTGATGGTCGGCCCTGCCCATGACCTCGAACACTTCCTCGATGTATTCCTCGGGGATGTCCTCGTGGAACAGGTCGCTCATCGAGTTCACGAAAATCATCCGCGGTCGTGCCCAGCGCAGCGGCTGCTCTAGGCGCTGCGGCCAAAGCCGGAGCTCGAATCCCTGCTCGTAGGGGTGTCCCGGGACTCCCCTCCAGCGCTCCGCAAAGGTCTTGGCGTAGCAGTGAGCGCAGCCGGGAGACACCTGAAAGCAGCCGGTGACCGGGTTCCAGGTCGCCTCCGTCCACTCGATCGCGCTGTTGTCCGCCATGCTTGCGCTCCTTTCGCCGGCCATCGGGCGTCCCCTTTAGGCCATACGAACAAATGTTCGCATTCTGCCCAGACGCTTCGGCCCGCCGGCTAGGAACAGAATCGCATCTTGGCGTCCTTGAATCCACGCCCCGGCCGCTGAACCTCCAAAGTGCCCTCCCGCTCTGCCGGCTGGAGAGTGCGCCGTCGAAGGTGCGCTTTGCGGAAGGGCGTATCGACCAGCGTGCATCGATCAGCTTGGTCGATCGTGAACCACTCCGCCCCGAACTGAGCGCGCAGCTCAGCGAGGAGAGGGGCGGTATCGACCGTGTCTCCCGGGCTGAACAGGACCTCCTGCCCTGACTCGGTCGTCGCGGTGTATGAGGTTCCCGTTACGGGGTCTACGCTCCACATTGCATCCTTGGCGATTTCCAGACCCTTGAGATGCCCGAGGCTGAAGACGAGCCGGTAATCATTCCCGTCCTGGGTGCGAAGCTGAAACGAGCGGACGAACTCAGCCCCCTCGCTCCGTTCGAGCTGACGTTCAAAAAGCTCCAACAGGTAGGTAGTTCGTGCTTCGCCGTGTAGTGAAATCGCCGCACGCCACTCGTCGGTTTCATAGAGAGAATTGAAAGCGGCATCCTGCCCCTTCCTGCCAACAAATCGATGTAGGAAGGACATGGGCAAGAAGAAAAGCGTCTCGCAGCGGGGAAAGTCGAGGAGCCGACCCGTAATCGACATCGGCGCGTCCGAATACCCAAATGGATCGATAAATGCAAAGGTGGGAATCAGATGGGCGCCCAGCTCGATGATCGGGTCTATCACCGAGGAGAAGGTGCTCTCGAACTCCCCATGCTCGATGTCTACGGAGATATTGGCCGGCAGGTCGCCCAATGCCGCTACCTCCCCGCGCAGGTGTTCGACACGACCCTTGTCATGCTCGATGAAGAAGAAGATGAACTGAACGCCCCTCAGATCCTCGAAGCTCTTGTGGGAGAGAAGGGCGTCCAACATGATGAGCGGTGAGCCCGGCTCTCCCCTCTCGTAACGCCCTGGCCCGGCGAAGCCATCGACCAGCAGCAGCCGGGGTTGATCGTCGCCGTAGGAAAGGGCTCGCTGGGCCTGATGGCCTAGGACGGGAAGCCACCCGTCGAGATAGGCGCGGAGAACGCGGTGCTTCGCGGCGGTGTGCGAATCGAGCGGCCAGAGAACGGAGTCGGGCATCAGGCCGCCCAGCATTTCACCGCCTATCGGACGGAGCCGGCCTCGTTGAAGCCGCCTGTGACTGTTTCGCTACAAACGTGACAGTTTCTTTACCTATTTGCCCGGCCAATTCGTCCAGGTGACGCGATCTGCCGTTCTCAGCGACAAAAGAAATGAGACATGAGCAGTCACCATGAAGACAACCCGGAGAGTTCGTTCTGCGGTTCACCCTGCGGTTCGTTCTGCGGTTCGCCCCACCCGCGTTCTGCACCGCGTTCTGTGGCGCGTTCTGAACCGCGCACCCCGAATCGGGGAATGCCCCGCATTCCCTTTTGTAAAGCCATTTGCGGAGATCGGACGGTGCTGACTACATACTCCCCATACCCCTGTCAACGGCCGGTGCGCAGCGCCGACTACCTACTCCCATCCGATACGCATTGCCGTCTGTCTCGATCCGGGCCGGTGGTGGTCGCTCTGCCGGTCCATCGGGGCGTCCGATCGCCACCACCCTCGCCTGCCGCTCTGGTGGTTTTCGCTTCCTCGTCCCCACTCGCCGCGCCTGTCGGCTGCGGCTCGGCTGGTCGATTTCGGGCGGATTCGGGATAAGCCCGAGACAATGGATCGCGATGGGTCTTGAGACGACGAAGGAGACGATTTGATGGCTGCTGAGACGCGGTCCCGGTCGGCCGCGGGCTCAGGGCGGCGCTTTGCCTGGTACGGGCGGCTCTCGACCAAGGACAAGCAGGACCCGACGCTCTCCTTTCCATCGCAGCGGGAGGCTTGCGCGGAGAAGGCTGAGGAGCTGGGCGGGGAGATCGTCTGCGAGTTCACCGACCAGGAGGCCGGGCGGCGAGACGACCGGGCCGGATGGGCGGAGCTGCTGCGGGAGGCCAAGGAGCGGGACGCGCGGCGCTTCGATGCGGTGATCGTCTACGGAACCTCGCGGCTGAGCCGCGACCTGTTCCATGCGCTGACCTACGAGCGGGAGATGACCCGGGCAGGCGTCGAGGTCTTCTACGCGTTGACGGCCGGCGATCAGACGAGCCCGAGGGGCGACTGATCCGCCACATGTTCCAGGCGCTCGATCAGTTCGAGGTAGAGAAGCTGGGGCGGGAAGTCCGGCGCGGGCAGAAGCAGAACACGCGGCAGGGCTTCCGCAACGGTGGCCGGGCGCCCTACGGCTACCGACTGCGGCATGAGGCCCATCCGGACCCGGCGCGGGCGAAGGCGGGCGATACGAAGTCGCGCCTGGTCGTCGATCCCGAGCAGGCACCGGTGATCGCCGAGATATTCGAGCACTTCCTCGCCGGCGCCGGCTACAAGGAGATCGCCAACGAGCTGAACCGACCGGGCGGGCCGCCGCCTCCCTCCCACGTCGATTCCAAACGCAACACCTCGGGCAAGTGGGCGAAGACGACGATCAAGTCGATGCTCGAAAACCCCACCTACACCGGCCGCCTCTACTGGAACCGGCTCGACTCCCGCGCCCACAAGCAGGGCGTCGGGCCAGTAGTGCGGCGCGAGCAGGACGAATGGGTGGAAGCCGATGAGCGCCACGAGGCGCTGATCTCAGACGAACAGTTCGAGCGGGCGCAGGCTGAGATGCAGCGGCGCAGCACCGGCCAGGGCGGCAACCGCCGCTGCTGCCCGCAGAAGCGCCCCTACCTGCTGCGCGGCATCGTCCACTGCGCCACCGGGCACAACCCGCTGCGGATGCAGGGCCGCTCGCGCAAGGGCGAGCCGACCTATTACACCTGCGGCTACCGGACCTCCTACGGAGACAGAGCCGCCGAGGCGGTCGGCCACGGCAAATGGCAGTACGTCAGAGAGGACAGCCTCACCGCGCTGATTGACAGCTTCTTTTCTACGCGGATATTCGGTGCCGACCGCCTTGCCCACTTTCGCCGTCAGAGCGCAAACCTGACCGGCGAGCTGCGAAACCGCAATGGCGACAAGCGCAAGCGGGTCGCCCGCCAGGTCGGCGAGATCGAGCAGCGGATCGAGCGTCAGCTCGCCGCGATCGAGGCCGGCGTCGATCCGGTCGAGGTCGGCAGGCGCATACGCGAACTCAAGGCCGAACGCACCGAGGCACAGGCGGTACTCGCCCAGATCGAGGACTCACAGCGAGACAGCACCGCCGTCGATCCCGACGACGCCCGCGCGGTCCTCGATGCCCTACCCGACCTCGGCGAACACCTCGCCGCGGCGGACCCTGACCTACGCCGCGCCATCTTCGACGCCTTCCGCCTACGAGTCGAGATCGACCGCAACGCCGGTCAGGTACGCCTGAAAGCGCTGGTGTCGAGCGCGTTCGGCGAGGCGAAAGACCTGAGTGACCTGAGAGGTGCCGGTGATCCGACTCTCTCCGTTAAGGCCATACCGCTACGGGGATTCGAACCCCGGTTTCCGGACTGAGAATTGGCTCTATGAAGCCGTTTGCAGTCGGTCCAGGCCGATTCTGTCCAGATAGGCCAGTTGAGTTCGATCCAGTTCGGTGGAGTCGGGGACATATTTCGGGACACGCTTTTTCGGGCCGGGCAATGAGCATCGGACGCGCGAGGTAGCCTTGCTCCGATGCCTCTTCTTCCCAGGAGATCGGATCAGGTCCAAGACAAGCTGCATCGGCTCGAAGAGCAGATCCGAGCGATGGATTCGAGGATCGACGAGATGGCCGAAACCTTCGAGTCGCGCCGAGCCGACGACGAAGCCGCCGCCATCGCCGCCGAGCGCATTCGCAGTGGTGCCGCCGAGCACAAGGAAGACGGGGCCGAGGCGCTGGGCAAGCTCGGTATCGATATTCCTGAGCGATGACCGACAGGGTCCCCGGCACGGTTGGGGTCACCTTTGCCAAAGGCGTCCTCGACGACGTTTCCGAACTCACCACAACGGGCGTCGAGGGTGACCAGGATGAAGCCGAGGCCCTGAAGCTCCGAATCGCTGAGCTCTTGGTCGAATGCAAAGGCAACCCCTTCATTGGCGAGCTGATGGGTCCGGGCCTCCATCCCGAGTTGGCCAACTGCCGCCGGGTCCGTTTTGACATCCCCACCCATAAAGCGAAGCCACGCTTCCGCCTGATCTACCGCAACGAACCCACTGACGGCGCCCCCGCCGAGTGCCACTGGCTAACCGTCGCCCCGCGTACCGGCCTTCAGGCACACCGCCGCGCTCAGCGACGCACGAAAGATCGCGGTTGATCGCTACGCGTCATCCTTAGTTAGCGGCACCAGGGTCGAGTCCGAACGACCTACGAGCTTGGCGGAGCGCTAGCGCGGACGGCAGTCGCTCGCAGCTTGAAGAACAGATACCGGTCGAACTCTGCGCTGAGACATGGGTCCCGCGGCTCATATCCGCCTATCGATCCCAGGTCCAGACCACCGGTCGTGACTCCATCGGGCAGCGGATGGCGCGTTTCTTCCGAGCATTCGGTGTCCGCCGCGCGAAGTTCCGTCGCCCCTGACAGAACACCCACCTCAATCGGTTCGTCTGCCGTCGCGTTGATCACCCCCCGACCCAGGTATCGCTCCGGTTCGCCGTTTTCGCGGACGTACACCGATACCCAATGAAACAAGCCTTTGTCGTGGCTCGTAATCCGCACTCGCGTGAACACCTGGGCCGCTCGAAACCCCGAGTTATGGAATCCGTAGTAAGCCTGGATCACGTCCCCCGGTCGCGCCGCAGTCACGCTTTCGTACTCGTCCTGACCGTCGGTGAGGTTCTTGAGATCGAGCGATCCACCGTCGATCTGGGCTGAGTCCGGTGCGACGAATGATCCCCCGAAGGTGATGACCAGACGCTGATGTGTGGATAGGGCTGGCACCGTGAAATCTTCGGCATTGAAGTCCGCGCCCTGGGCGGTCCAGCTCTGCCCACCGAGACTGGTCAAGTGGGAGGCGACGGGCGAGGGAAAGCCTTCTTGCGGAGAGCTCGCCGAAAAGTATTCCCCCAGGCCGTTGTCCTGGGGCACGATTTTCACGATCGGCCCCTCTTCGTACGGACCTGACTCCGAGCGTGCGAAGCAGATATCTACTTCTTGCGGTTCGCCGTAAGTTTCCCTGACGAGTATTCGCATCACCAAGGGATTGGAAGGACTCGCGCTCGGGTTCTTCACGACGAAACGAAACTGGAGTTCGTCGTTGCCAGCCGCCTCGATAGTCCTTCCCCAGGTCTTGCCATACGTCTTGTTCTTGACTTCCAAAGATGCACGGACGCCGCCGAGTACCGGGATCAGCGGCGTGTGCCCGGCCCCGTTTGCACTATCGGAGCCGATATATCCGATGGCGAAGGACGTGCAGCTCACGATCACGATGCAAATTGCGACAGCGAGACTCGGAACGAGCCGGAAATTTGCCGCATGGGCTATCCCAACCCCGAGGGCGACAGCCGCGGTGGTTATCGAGACCCACAACGGCAAGCTGAGGAACAGCGTGATAGCCGCAGCCAGCCACGCCAATACGGCGGCCGCCACGCCGAAGCTGACGACGCCCAGAAGGCCTCGGAAACGTTTCGCCACGTAGACCCCGGCAGCCCGGATGCGCTGCGTGGCCTCGACGGCTTTCGCCCCTTTGTCAGACACCGACGGCCTTGCTCGACGACTTTCCCCGGGAATTGGCAAATGTAGTCAGACCCTGCAGAGCGCCGGGAAGGCTATCGTTCATACCGCTACAGCGTTTCGTCCCTAACGGAGAGATCATCGTCCCGGTGGAAGCATCGCTGAATTTGGCTCCACAGGCGAGAAAGCAGCGTCCCTCCTACAAGCAGATCAGGGTGCCCCGAAGGGACATCCCGAAAAAGTCGGTTTGACTTCGGCGTCAGCGGAGCTACCTTCGCCGACGCCAAGACATAAGTGGCCCCGGCGACGCGCCAACGCCCCGGGGCCTGGCACCGAAGACTGAGCCTTCGATGCGCGACCGATTCTCCCAGAGCCCTTCGTGCAATTGGGAGATCGACGGCCACTGAAAAGGCGGCTTCGGTGCCCTACCGAGAGGAGGGCACCATGCCCAGCACCACCTGCACAATCGACGGCGACCAGCGCGACGGGCTTTACGAGCTGGTGCGCAATCACCTGGGCGCTATCGGCGATCTTTGGATCGCGCTGGAGGTCAACGGGGATTTCGCCACCGCCGAGCGACTCGGCCTAGAGTTCGACGAAGACTTCCGGCTTTTGGAGGACATCGGCTGGAACGGGCGCGACGGACGCAATGCCTTCGAGCTGACCATGCCAGCCGAGGACCTGATGGAACTGCTTCAGCGCCTCCACGGCGAAGCCGAACGAGTCCTCCTCGAATCCGTCACCGAGCGCGAGGCGAGGGAAGAAGACGCCGCGACCAACGAGCTATTCCGGCTCGGCTTCGACGCCTGCGAGGAACTGCTGGCCGACCTCGACCCACGGGAGGCGGTCTGACGATTTGCCGCGAACCCGTGCGGCTTCTCGGGGGCCGAGGCGCAGGCCACAGGGAGGTTGCGGAACTGCCCGCTCGGGGCGGCCCCGCACCCTGCCTCGGCCCCCGAGAAGCCGCACGGCCGCCGCTATGAAGGCTTGTCGTGGAATCGCCGGTCGGCGATTTCGTAGACGGTCGGTGCGTTCGAGTCGCGAGGGTGGTGTCGGACACCGAAAGCGAGATAGCGAAGGGCGAGGCCCTCGCCGTCGCGAATGAAGCGCAGGACCATGCCGAACTTGCCATTCGGCGCTGGCAGATAGACCTTGAAGCAAGCCGGGAGCTTCGTGCCGTCGCGTCCTTCGGGATCGCAGCGGCGAAGGGTCTTGATCTCGACGCCCTCCCGCTCAAACTGGCTGCGAGCCTCGCGAAGCGCCTCCGCCCCCGCGCGACCGCTTCGCATCACGTCCTCGGCGAAGGCGCCCTCATTGAAGAGGACGCGGGCATGACCCCGCCGGATGGACAAGTACTACCCCTCGCCGTCTGCGGGCTGGAATGGCCCGTGCTCGGCCTCTAGGGCTGTGATCTCCTCCTCGGTAGCGTCGCGCTCGTCCTTGCCGAGCATCGCCTTCCATGAGGTATCGCGAGTGATCACAAACTCGCTGGCGCTGCGCTCCTCAATGACGATGAACTCGCCTTCGAGAGCGCCGCTGACCTTGATGTGCGCGGGCTGCTCCATCGCCCGAAATCATGGCAGACCCCACGGCGCTCTAGACAGCCCGGCCCTCTGCCTCGGGGAACAACCGCGTAGCAGTGAGCAGCAACTCGCTAAGCCAAACCGTCGCCTCTGAGCAAACCCGATCGCAAACCTCAGGGCTTTTGAGATCCTTCGATACCCCAAAAATCGGCTCGCCCTGCTCGCCAAAGGTCAAATTGAAAACCGCGCTTGCAGGATCGCCGTGGGTCAAGCTGTTGTACTCGCTGGTAAATGATGAGTCGATTGCGATGTGCTTGAGCCGACGATCTCCTAGCTCTTGGAGCATCGTGGAAAGGCTCGGTCGATCTCGATGCTTCCAGCCTCTTCCCCAGGCGCTGAGTTGGTCAGGATGCTGCCCCAGATAAAAGATGATCGCCACCCGCTCGATCAGTGACCGCATCAAGACACGAGCAGCAAAGAGATACCCCTGTCTCACCAGCTCGCGGATAGAAAGCGCAAGCTTGATTCCCTGCGGAATGAGCTGACAGCCCGCCACCTGTAGCTCCGACAATCCCGCCTGACGCGATCGCTTAGCCAAGGCATAGTTCGTGTTCAAGCAGATAACAATCGCTTTATCGAACTTCTCGACCGTCGCCCGCCCAAGATAAGGCTCGTTCGACGGCATGAAAACGACGGGATCGTTGTCGGCCATACGCAGCGGAATCCTAGACGCCCCCATCTCCGCCCTGGGCGACAGGACCCTTGTGGGAGACCTAGTTACCATGCTTCTATGGGCGACGAGCTGACCTTTTCCAACTTGGTGGACTACCTATCTGACCATAAGGGGAAGAACGTCTACGTCGAGATTGGAACCCACGATCACGAAGGCCCCGAGAACGCCGACCTGTTCATTTTGAAGCTACACGGCTATCGCCTCGGGAAGGTTCAGGATGCGGAGGACTACAGCAGCCAAGAGCGTAGGGGTGTGATGGTCTGGCTGGAGCGTCGCGACTCCGAAGTTCTCGGGGAGGATGACGAGCGCAAGGACTCAACGCGTTTCTTCATCACTCCCCAACGGGTGACCAAGATTCAGGGCGATCCGGCGCGCGGCGTAAAGGTCTGGCTGGACGACGCGGTCTACCTCTCCATCTCCTGACGCCTAGTGAAGCGAGGAGAACGTACAGACGACCAACTCGCTGCATGGGCGAAGGAGCACCTGGTCTACGAGGTAGACACGATGGTCTTCGCCTTGGAACAGTTGGCCGAGGAGCCCGAAGGAATGAGCGCGAACGTCGCCCTGGAGTCGTTTGCCGTCCACGCTAGGTGCCTGTTCGAGTTCTTGTGGTGCAAGCCCAGCCCCAAGTACGACAATGACGCCTTCGCCTCGGATTTTTCAGAGGAGTGGAATGGGCGGCGTGGTGCCATCCCTCCGAATCTGGCAGAAGTCAAAGGCCGCAACAGGTTCGGCGAGGAGGTTTTCCACCTCACCTACAACCGGATCAGCGGTTCGGACGAGGAGAAGGTCTGGCTGTGCGGTGAAATGACGATGGAGATCGCCAGCGCGCTTAAGCTGTTTGCCGAACTAGCGCGTCCCGATGCGCTCGATGGGCCCACTCGGTCGCGGCTCGGTTCGGTGGCAGTGGAAGGGCGAAGCGATGACGGCCAGCGGACCAATCAGATTTTGAGGCTCGACTACAGGAACCTCGCGGCCGTGACGGGCGCGACCTCGATGGACGCGAGCCAATTCAGAGATGGAACGATCAACGTCCGCAACCTTGAAGTTGGCAGCTAGGGCCTTCACTAGGAATGGCTGAGGGAATCCTTGTCGGGGTCGTTGGGGGGCTAATCGTCGCCGCCATCCTCTGGGTGCTCGGCTGGCTGCGTAAGGAGGAGAACCGGGAACGGTTGAAGCAGGCGGTCTGCCGGCACGATTGGTACAGCCCGATGGACGAAAACCGCCCGGGGGACCCGGTGATCGTCCTAACCCCTTTCTCCGAGGAATGCCGGAAGTGCGGCAAGACCCGCTGAGCGCCGGACAGGCTCTTACTCTCCCGATATGGAAGCCGGACTATTTGCCCTCGCCGGCGTGATCGTGGGCGGCGTGCTGAACGGGTTGGTCGCGTGGGTTCTCGCCCGCCATACCGCCCGCTCTAATGCGCGTGTTGCCGCTCTGCTCGTCTATGAGGAGTTGCTGCCATCCGTGGCTGCACTCATCGGGCTGCGGGAGAGGAAGACCTGGGGATGGCTAAAGGCCGCACAGGACTTTGGCTGCCGGGAGGTCTGGCTGGAGAATCGGGCGATACTTGGACACGCGCTGGATTCCGATTCCTACATGGCGCTCGCTGCGGGCTATACCGGTCTGGCTTCGGCTCGGGATACCGCTTTACTTTCAGATCCCGACGGGACAATCTCGGATGCCGAGGGCAAGACGTTGGCGACGACTTTTCTCACCATCAACCGGGGCTTGTCGTATCTGGGGTTCCTGCTGCATCGGCCGAGTTGGTGGCATCCGTTGGCTAGGCGGGGGTTCGACCGGAAGACGCAGAAGCACATCGACGGCCTCTTGGAGAAAGACAGTAAGTACCAAGACTTCATGGCAGAGCACGGCAGATAAACCTGCTTGCTCGTGCGAAATAGCGTCCGGCTGAATGCCAGCCCCCGACCATGCGCTAAGCGCATGGTCGGGGTCAAACTTCACGTCATTCATTTTCAGCTCGCCCGCGACGGGCAAGTTCGTCACATACCCGTCACATAAGGGGGTCCACTTTCCCTGCTCGGCCCTCTGTTTAAGTAGATGGCACCAGGACTCCGACCGAACGTCGCGCGAGTTCGCTCGCCGAACTCGCGCTGCTTGAAAGTTGCCAGATTCGGCTGCTTCGTTCGACAGGTAGATAGATGATGAGCCTGCCGAGAACCTGTTTGCGCCCGCCTAACCTTGCCAATCGCCCTCACCCCGACTGGCAAGGTCGGGCAGCGCTCATTCCGCGCCGTGGTGCGAAGTCCGCCCCTCTCCCCCGCGCCCGAGTCTCTACCACCATGGTCGGCGCTCGGTGATGGCTGGTCGTTCCTCCTCTGGCACCGGGCGCCCTACCGGGGCGCGTTCCTCAGCGGGGAACCCCTCGCTCTCCGATCTCGACCATCGCATCCTCGACCTTCTCTCCTCTCTCCGGGTTCTGACCCTTCCTCAGCTCGCCACTATCTCGCCCGAGATCCCCTCACGTACCTTGCGATATCGAACCGCCCGCCTCGCCAAGCATGGCCTCGTCGGGCGAACTCGGCCATACCGCGAACGCGGCTCAGCGCCGCATCATCTGTGGCCGACGCGGAAGGGCGAGGCGATCGCCAAAGGTGAAGCGCCACCGCGCGGCGGCGAGCGGCGCGAGCCGAACCCGCTGTTCCTCGCTCACGCCGCTGGGCTGAGCGAGCTGTACGTGGTGCTGAAGACCGGACTGCCCGAGGGAATCCGGCTCGCCGCTTTCGACCGCGAGGCCGACGCCCGCGAGACGTTCACCACCTACGCCCGCGAGGAGCGGGCGATTGCCCCCGACGCCTGTATCGACGTCGCCGAGGCTGACGGCCGGAGGCTGTTCGGCTTCATCGAGCTGGACCTCGGCACGATGTCGCACCGCCAGCTCAAAGCCAAGGTGGCGGGCTACGGCGAGTACGCCCGGCTCGAAGCCTGGCGCCACCGCAACCCGTTCTGCCCGGCGCTGCTGTTCATCACCACTAGCGAGAAGCGGGCGCGGTCCTTCCTCGCCGCCAGCGGGCGGGAGATTGACAGGAACCGGATGCTGGTCGCCTGCGTCGGGCTGGCCCGCGACCTCCGGCGCTGCGTCGTCGCGCCCGAGTGGATGGTCGGCGACGGCGAGCAGACCACCGACCTGCTCGGCATCCTCCGCGCCGCGCGGCGTCCCTACGACGAAGAGGAGGCGCGCGAGGATGCCCAGCGCCGCGAGGAAGAGGCCGAACGGGACCGGCTGCGCTATGACCCCGAGGCCCTCGCCGAGCGCCTGCGGGGGGAGCTTCGCTATGGCTGGGGGAGCGACCAGCTCGGGCAACCGGCGACCGATGCGCTTCGCCTTTCGCTCGAAGGCAAGGGCGGCGCACTTGATGAGATCGAGCGCCGAGCGCTGGAAGCGGTCGGCGGGATGCTGGCCGAACCGATTGACGCCCGCCTCGCCGACCGCGAGCCGACGCCCTCTGAGCGCGAGGCGCTGGCGGCCTTGGTCAAGCACCACCGCGCGGTCCAGCTCGCGCGCCTGGACGAGGTGGCGGGCCGATTCGGGGAAGGGCCGAAGGTGCGCCAGAGGCGCCGCTGGCTGGAGAGCGGCGAGCTGCTGAGCGCTGACAGCCTGGACGGGCTGCTCCGCGACGGCGAGCAAGACCGGGAGGGCGCGGTCGAGCAAGAGCGCCTGCGGGGGGACTATCTGTGCTGGCGGGAGCGAGAGGCCAAGCGGCTCGGCCAGTTGCACGGGCTCATCGCCCGGCGCCGCACCGGCCACGATGCCTTCCTCGCCGAGGTCGACCGGGGCGCGCTGCGGCGCTGCTCGCGCTGTGAGGAGATCGCCTATCCCGACCCCGAGCGCAAGCCCCGCCCTGGCGGTCGGCGCCACGTTGCCGGGCGCTGCCATTTCTGCGGGGCGGGGACGCTGAGCGAGCTTCCGGCCGAGGGGGTTGGGGCGACTTGAGATCCGGGCGCGACGGAGCTACACCTAGTGGGCGGATCGCAGCCCGGCGCCGTCCTCCTCACGAAGGCAGGCAGCGCAAGGCGGCGGCGGTCGGCGACCTGAAGGCCACCATGTCAATTGAACAGACCAAGCCCGGATCAGCTCTGGACGACCAGCTTCGACGCGAGCAGGCCAGGGCGATCTTCGATTTGCTCGCTTCCCAGCGCCGCAAGACTGAGTGCGAAGGCCAATGACCGGCGCGGCTTGCCTGCTATTCGGCCCCTTCGAGCGACAGCTCGACCGCCAAGCTTGCGTCTACGACCAGCACGCTCAGTGCGACTCGCGGGAGCGCCGTACGGCAGCAGCGACGTTGGGCATCGGCTCGCCGGTCAGGGTCTCGCCCCAGCCTGCGGGCAACGGAGCCATATCTGGCTCGTCGGGGATGACGATCCGCGCGCGGGCCGCACTGGCCTCATCTAGGTCAAGCACCTCTCGCAGCAGCTTCTCCTTCGCGGTCACGGTTCGAGCGTACCGGCCGACCCCGTGTAAATCTGAGGAAAGGAACCGATGATGCGACGCTTCGCCTGGTACGGACGACTCTCGACCAAGGACAAGCAGGACCCGACGCTCTCCTTTCCCTCCCAGCGCGAGATATGCGCGACGAAAGCCGCTGAGCTGGACGGAGAGATCGTCTGCGAGTTCACCGATCAGGAGGCCGGTCGCCGCGACGACCGCGCCGGTTGGTCCGATCTGCTGCGCGAGGCGAAGGAGCCGGATGCCCGCCGCTTCGACGCGGTAATCATCTACTCGACCTCGCGCCTCAGCCGCGACCTGTTCCACGCGCTCACCTACGAGCGCGAGATGACTCGGGCCGGGGTCGAGGTCTTCTATGCGCTCACCGCAGGCGATCAGACCAGTCCGGAGGGGCGACTGATCCGACATATGTTCCAGGCGCTCGACCAGTTCGAGGTCGAGAAGCTCGGCCGCGAAGTCCGGCGCGGCCAGAAGGAGAACACGCGCCAGGGCTACCGCAACGGCGGGCGGGCACCCTACGGGTATCGCTTGCAGCACGAGGCGCATCCCGACCCGGCGCGAGCGAAGGCGGGCGACACGAAGTCGCGTCTCGTTCCCGACCCCGAGCGGGCGCCCGTGGTCGCCGAGATATTCGACTGCTTCCTCTCCGGCTCCGGCTATAAGGAGATCGCCAATCACCTGAATCGGCCCGGTGGCCCGCCGACCCCCAACCATGTCGATTCCAAGCGCAACACGTCCGGCAAGTGGGCGAAGACGACGATCAAGTCGATGCTCGAAAACCCGACCTACACCGGCCGTCTTTACTGGAACCGGCTCGACTCACGCGCTCACAAGCAGGGCGTCGGTCCGGTGGTTCGGCGCAGTCCCGAGGAATGGGTCGAAGCAGAAGAGCGCCACGAGGCCCTGATCACCGACGAGCAGTTCGAGCGCACCCAAACCGAGATGAAGCGCCGCAGCAACGGCCACGGCGGTCGCCGCCGTCGCCCGCAGCAGCGACCCTTCCTCCTGCGCGGCATCGTCCACTGCGCCACCGGGCACAACCCGCTTCGTATGCAGGGTCGCGCTCGAAAAGAGGAGCCGACCTATTACACCTGCGGCTACCGAACCTCCTACGGCGACAGGGCAGCGGAGGCAGTCGGCCACGGCAAATGGCAGTACGTCCGCGAGGACGGCCTCGTCAGGCTGATCGACAGCTTCTTCGCCACGCGGATCTTCGGCGCTGACCGCCTGGACTACTTCCGCGCTCAGAGTTCGACCTTGGCGAGCGACCTACAAAACCGCAACGGCGACAAACGCAAGCGGATCGCCAAGCAGCTCGGCGAGGTCGACCAGCGAATCGAGCGGCAGCTTGCCGCAATCGAGGCGGGCGTCGATCCAATGGTGGTCGGCAAACGAATCGGCGCCCTCAAAACCGAGCGCGAGGAAGCGGAGGTAGCCCTCGCCCAGCTTGAAGATTCGCGCCGCGACAGCACCACCGCAGACCCCGATGACGCCCTTGCCGTCCTCGGCGCTCTACCTGACTTCGGCAAGCGGCTGGCCGCCGCCGATCCCGAGGTACGGCGCGCTGTTTTCGACGCCTTTCGCCTGCAAGTCGAGATCGATCGCAATGCCGGTCAGATACGCCTGAAAGCGCTCGTTTCCAGCGCATTCGGCGAGGCAACAGACCTAAGTGACCTGGGAGAGGCGGGCGATCCGGCTCTCTCCGTTAAGGCCATACCGCTACGGGGATTCGAACCCCGGTTTCCGGACTGAGAATAGGAAGTTGCCGAACTAGGACATCGGCAACCCTCGTACACACCACCCCGCATCGAATCCCTGCCAGTTCTCTCGCTTTCAGGCGGTTGCAGAAAGCGAGCTCCAACCCGCGGAGACTGCTCCTCCTCGTCCATAGCGAGAGCAAAGGCTCTGCTTTGTCGCTGGCATGCTCGCTTGCATTGCGAGCTGCTCGGGGCGGCGCCGGACTCTCGTGGGATGTTGGGTGAGGAATGCGAACATTGCGCTATCCGGTCGACGCAGCGAAACTGCACCGCATGAGTGCTAGGGGCTACGCCGCAGCGAGCACCGTGTTGCTGGTGGGCACCGGGGCTCTGACCTACGGTGTGTACAGCCTTGCTTTCGCGGGGGCACCACACCGAGGGGTCGTCGTCCTATACGCCGTGGGCGCGGCAGCGTTCCTCGGCGGCCTCATTTGCGACAGGTGGCAGATGATCCACGATCTAGGCATGCCCGTGATCGCTGGGCTGGCATCACTCTTGGGGCTTGGGCTTGCTACCGAGCCGGAGAATCCACTTGCCGCACTCCTAGCCCGTGTCGAGCAATCTGAGCGGGAGCTGGCTGAGCTGAAGGCGGAGCTAGAGAAGCAGAAGCGCCGCCAAGATACGGACGAGAAGCGGATCGCCGAGTTGGAGATGGAGATCGCGAAGTACAGAAGCCCCCGGGCCCGCGCCGTTACCGGAGCTGTATTGAACGTCCTCAGTATTCTGTTCACCTTGGCCGCGAGCGTGCTGTGGGCGGCCAATCTTGCCTAGGGGCGGCGAGCAAACGGCGCCGACGCTCCGGGACTCACTGTCTCGCGTGTACGAGTCGCGAGTCGTGCCAGGCGTGACCGCTCGGTCAGCGCCGGGTGTCGAGGCCGGTCGACTGGTAGGCCGCATCGACGCTCGGTCCCGAGCGAACGGGCGTCTCGCTCGGGCGTCTGAGACGCCTGCTCAGGACGTATGCGAGAGCGCGGGACGCGGAGTCATCCGCTGCCGCTCAGCGCGAAATGCGACAGCGCGGCTCTGGATCCCGTTTAGCCGCGCGACCCGCGCTGCGGAAGACTCCCGAGACAGAGTAGGAGTCGGGAGTCAAGAGCGCCGGGGAGCGCTCGGCGGCCGACGCCGTGCGGCAGTAATGGCGGCGATCAAGGCCACCAGGCTGGCGATCCCGAGCCCGGTTCGAGACGAAGTGTCGCCCTTGGTCGGCTCGAGGAACCCGGGCAGCGCCTGGCATTCCACGGCCAGGTAGACGATGCCGACTACCAGCACGCGGCCTCCCTGATCGCGGTCGAAGGCTCGCCTGCGGCGCGTCATTCCTCGTGTTGAGGCATGGCGCCCGCGCCTCGCGGTGGCGGGCTTCGTGGACAATCCGGTCCCATGATCGGCTCCATCCCGAGTCCAGCCTCCAGCGGCCTTCACCTCGGACCTGTTGAAGTCCACGTCTACGGACTGATGTACGTGGTCGGGCTGGCGGCGGCAGTGCTGATAACGGTTCGCCGCTGGGAGGCGCAAGGCGGCTCGCGCACCCTGGTCTACGACGTGGCGCTGTGGGGCTTCCCCGCCGGCGTGATAGGAGGTCGCCTCTACTTCGACCTGACCAGCTGGGGAGAAGTGCCGGCTCACTGGTGGGGGCCGTTCGCCGTCTGGGACGGCGGCATGGGCATCTGGGGCGGCATAGCGCTGGGGAGCCTGGTCGGGCTCTGGCGCCTGCGCCGTGCCGGCGTCTCCCCCGCTCCCTTCATGGACGCCGCCGTGCCGGCCCTGCTCGTCGGCCAGGCGATCGGGCGGATCGGCAACTACTTCAACCAGGAGCTCTTCGGCGGGCCGACGAGCCTGCCGTGGGCGCTGCAGATCTCTCCCGCCCACCGTCCTGCCGGCTACGAGGCCTTCGCCACTTTCCACCCGACCTTCCTCTACGAGCTGACCTGGAACCTGGCGCTGGCCGCCTTCCTCGTCTGGCTGGGCCACCATCGTCGCATACGCCCACCGGGCCTCTTCGCCCTCTACGTCGCCGGTTACTCGGCCTTCCGCATCTTCGGGGAGTCGCTTCGGGTCGACCCCGCTCACCACATCCTCGGGCTGCGGCTCAACTTCTACGTGGCCACCTTTCTCTGCTTCGCCGGCCTGCTGTGGTTCGTACGGAGCCAGGGCTGGCGGCCAAGATGGCGCTGGTCGCGTGGGGCGGCGCTTCTGCTCGCGGGCGCGATCGCGCTGATGTCGGGATGCGGCGGCTCGGGGCACGCCGACGCGGCGTCAGCTACTCGACCCGATCGACCATTGGGTCGGGATGCTCGCCCAGGTACTCGACCCAGCGCGTCTTCGCACACGGGTAGTGCTTGGATGCCTCGACGAGGTCCATGAACCCGACGATTGTGTCGTCGAAGCGCTCCTGAAGCCGACTGTCGGCGAGTCGCTCGTCATCGCCAAAGGCCTGGTGTGCCTGGGCGAGCGAGAACATGTCGGGGTAGACGCGCACGCCGAGGTGCTCGAACGGGACCCGCAAGGCCCACAGCCCGCGATTGCCGCCGACCATCGACGGCGAGGCCGAGAACAGGAGGCCGTGCTTCTCGTTGAAGGGCTGCGGGCTGAAGCGCGAAACCCAGTCGAGCGAGTTCTTCATCCCACCCGGCATCGAGGCGTTGTACTCGGGCGAGCTGATCACGAAGGCGTCGTTGGTCTGGATGCAGTCGCGGAGCTGCTCGGCGCCGGGCGGGAAGCCATCGGCGTCCTGCACGTCGGCGTTGTAGGTCGGGGTGTCGAAGTCCGTCATCGGCCTGAAGTCGACGATCCCGCCGTTGGCCTCGATGGTTGCCGCCGCAAGGCGAGCCAGCTGCAGGTTGAGCGAGTCGGCCCTCGAGGAGGCAGAGAAGACGAGAAAACGAACCGGCTCGCGATCCCGGGTGGCTCGAGGGTCTGGCTCAGGCTCAGTCACGTGTCCGAACCCTAAACCCGCAGGGAGCGCTCGCCCGACGCTCGCAGCGGCGTGCCCGCGATCGCACATGAGAACTCGGGCTTCTCAGGCTTCGCCTCCGGCTCGGCCTCCAGGACCTCGGAGCTGATCGTCAGCCAGGCCAGGATTCCACCCGCGACTGAGAGCCCGGCGCAGGCAAACATCGCCGTGTGGAACCCGTCGGTCATCTTCGCCGGGTCATAGAAGCTGTCGCCGGTCAGGCCGGCGATCACCGGCAAGACCGCGACAGCGAGAAGGCCCCCGACCCGCGAGACCGCGTTGTTGATCCCGGAGGCGACGCCCGCGTGCCTAGCGTCGGCGGCGGCGAGAACGGTGGATGTCACTGGCGCCACCACGAGCGTCAGCCCCAACCCGAAGACGATCACGGCCGGCAAGACGCCGGAGAGGTAGCTATCTCCCGGCTCAATGCGAGTCAACATCAGCAGCCCGAGGGCGATCACCAGCGGGCCGACGGTAAGCGGGATCCTCGCGCCTATGCGCTGGGCGAGCGCTCCGGAGCGGGACGAGAACACGAGCATCAGGGCGGTCACCGGAAGCGACGCCGCGCCGGCAGCGATCGGCGAGTAGCCCATCGAAATCTGCAGGAAGGAGACGAAGAGGAAGAAGAAGCCGCCGAGGGCGGCGTAGACGGCAAAGGTGACAAGGTTGGCGCCCGAGAACTGGCGCGAGGAGAACATCCCCAGCGGCATCATCGGGTTCGGGCTACGGCTCTCCGCGAACAGGAATCCGACGAGGGCGAGAACCCCGCCGATCCCGGCAAGCAGGACCGGCGCGGAGGCGCCCCGACCGGGTGCTTCGATCAGCGCGTAGGTCGTCCCCGCGAGGCCCAGCGCGGCGAGGACTACGCCGCCGAAGTCGAGGCGGCCGCCGGCGGAAGGGTCGTGGGTCTCGGGAACGTGCCGGCTCGCCATCGCGATCACGAAGACGCCCAGCGGCAGGTTGATCAGGAAGACCGCTCGCCACGACACGGCCTGGACCAGGTAGCCCCCGAGCAGCGGCCCGAGCGCGCTGGCAACGCCTCCCAGCCCCGACCAGGCGCCGATCGCCCGTGACCGATCGGACGGCCGAAAGCTCGACTCGATCATCGCCAGGCTGCCTGGGGTGAGCAGCGCCCCGCCGATCCCCTGCAGCAGTCTGGCCGCGATCAGCAGCTCCACATTCGGTGCCACGGCACAGAGCAGCGAGGAGAGCGTGAACAGCCCGACTCCGAGGACGAAGACTCGTCGCCTCCCGTAGCGATCGCCGAGGGAGCCGCCGAGCAGGATCAGCGAGGCCAGCGTCAGGAGGTAGCCGTTGAGGATCCACTGCAGCGAGGAGGTCGAGGCATTGAGGTCGCGGCCGATATCGGGCAGCGCGATGTTGACCACGGTCCCGTCGAGGAACGCCATCCCCGAGCCGAGCACCGTCACGGCCAGAACCCAGCGTCCCGCGCCACTGCCGAAGCTCACCCCCTCCGAGGGGGGCGGCGAGCCATCCACGCGACCCCTACGCGAACCTCTTGACGAAGTCCAGCGCGATGTCGCAGACCTCGCGCCAGCCGCTGTCGATCGTCAACGAGTGGCCGCGGTTGGGGATTTTTACGATCTCGGTCACACCGTCGTTGTGCTCCTGTCTCTTGAAGGAGGCGTTGACAACTTGGTGACTGGTGCTCTCGATCATCGCACGCCTCGTCAAGGCATTACGGTTAGAGAGTGACCCCCTGCACCCATCTCGATCAGGTTCGGATCACCGAGCTGCCCGAATCGGTTGAGGGTTGTGAGGATTGCCTGGCCAGTGGAGGCCAGTGGCTGCATCTGCGCATCTGCCTGGAGTGCGGCAAGGTTGGCTGCTGCGACGACTCACCCAACCGCCATGCCAGCGCTCACGCCCGAAGCAGCGGCCACCCGCTGATCCGCTCGCTCGAGCCCGGCGAGGAGTGGTCCTGGTGCTTCGCGGATGACCTTGCGCTCGTGATTCCCAACGTGCAGGGCGAGACGCGCATCCCGCCCTCCCCGCTGCTGGGATAGCCAGGTGCCCGACTCCGTCAGTCGAGTGCTGTCGGCCTCGCAACTCGCAACGCTCGCCGAGGTCGGCGAGGAGCGGACCGCAGAGACCGGCGAGACACTGTTCGAGATCGGCGACGAGACCTACCCGTTCATCGCGATCCTCGAAGGCGAGGCTGCGGTGCTCGACGGCGCGGGCCGCGAGATCGTCCGCCACGGCGCCTCGGGCTTCCTTGGGGAGATGAACCTCCTCTCGGGTCAGACCGTCTTCCTCACGGCGATCGTCACCGAGCCGATGCGCTACATCGCGGTCGACCGCGAAGTCCTCAGGCGCCTGCTCTTCGAGGACGGCTCGCTCTCCGATCTGCTCCTCTCCGCCTTCATCCAGCGGCGCGAGCTGCTGCAGCAACGGCAGGGGGTCGGGATCGAGGTCCTCGGCCCGCGCGATTCGGAGGAGACGCGACGGCTGCTCGAGTTCGCCAGGCGGATGCGGCTCCCCCACTCCTGGGTCGATCCGGCCGAGGACAGCGAGGCGACCCGGATCGACCCCGGGGACGCCCCGCTCGTGCGGCTCCCTGGCGGTATCGAGCTGCACCGGCCGAGCAACGGGGAGCTGTCGCGGGCGCTGGGGATCGGCTTGGAGCTGGCGCCCCGCGAGGAGGTCGACCTCCTCGTCGTCGGCGGCGGGCCGGCGGGTCTCGGCGCGGCCGTCTACGGCGCCTCGGAGGGTCTCGACACGCTGGTGGTGGAGAGCACCGTCCTCGGCGGCCAGGCGGGGACCTCGCGGCGGATCGAGAACTACCTCGGCTTCCCGGCGGGCATCAGCGGCACCGAACTGACCAGTCGCGCGGTCACCCAGGCGCGTAAGTTCGGCGCCCGCACGGCGACGCCCTATCGGGCCAGCGTGCTCGAGCCCGGCGGCGAGCGCCACGTCGTCAAGCTCGAGGAGGGCAACGAGGTGGCGGCGCGAGCAGTGTTGCTCGCCACCGGCGCCGAATACCGCCGCCTGCCGGTGGCGAATCTCGACCGGTACGAGGGGCTCAGCGTCTTCTATGCGGCCGGGCCGCCCGAGGGGCATCTCTGCGGCGGGCAGCGAGTCGGAGTGATCGGCGGCGGCAACTCCGCTGCCCAGGCTGCCGTCTGGCTTGCCCGAGGGGGCGCTCTGGTCACTCTCCTGCACCGCCGCACAAGCCTCAGCGAGACCATGTCCCACTACTTGATCGCGGAGCTCGATCGTTACGGCGTCGCGGTCCGCGACCGCAGTGAAGTCGTCGAGCTGCACGGTGACGATGAGCGCCTCGACGCCGTCACCCTTACCGACGGCACGCGGCTGCCGCTCTCCTTTCTTTTTCTCTTCCTGGGCGCCACTCCATGCACCGATTGGCTCGGTGACTCGGTCACGCGCGACTCCGATGGGTTCGTCCTCACCGGGCTCGACGCCGGCGCAGATGGGCTCCTGGAGACGAGCGTCCCGGGTGTCTACGCAGCGGGCGACGTCCGCGCCGGCTCGATCAAGCGCTGCGCGACCGCGGTCGGCGAGGGCGCGACGATCGTGCGTTTCGTTCACGAGCACCTCTCCTCCGCGGCGACCTCGCATCGCTAGGGAGCGGCACCGGGAAGGCAGCGCTACCGAGGTAGATGGCGTCTCCCGATCGGTGGCCACCCGTCTCCTGTGAGGACTGGAGTGAGACCCGCGACACGCTTCACGGCCATACCCAGGTGCTGGGAAAGCTCGCCGCTGAGCTCACCCCACCCGAGCCGCAGCTCCAGCACGCTGCGCTGCGCCTGACCGCGCGAGGCTGGGAGACGGGGCCCGGCTCGAGCAGCTCGAAGAGGAGGGCATCGCCTCCCTCGTATTCCTCTCCGGGGATTGAGCAGGCCGAGGTTGCCCCTGCCCCGCAGCTTCCCCGCTCCTCGACGAGCTCGTCTCGAGCAAGCCGGAGGTGGATCGCACCGAGGCTCACTCGGCCGAAGGGCTGAAGGAACATGGACTGCAGCGGATTCGCGAAGCGGTTGCGCTGCTCGAACAGAAGGCGACCCCGCAGGAGGTCGACGACTACCGACGGCTTCGTCATCTCGCTCGCGAAGCGCGTCGCAGGCGCCAAGACCGAGGGCGACGACAAGCCCATCAGCGAGGCTGAGACGGCGGCGGTCACCGAGGCTCTCGGCGCATAGCAGCCCAGAGTAGGCAAACGGCCACCGAGCAGGCCGATACCGCTCACGGCCGGGTAAACAGGTCCCAGTTCTTGGTCTTACCATCCCGCGGCCGAGACATGTATCTGCCCGCAGGCATGTGACCGTTCCTTTCCTCCAAGGAGGCAAAGGCGGCATCACGTGTGAGCCCCTTGCGGTGCCCGCTGGCCTTCCACTTGCCCTCGACGTTCTTGTGCCTGAAGTCGAAGACCATTGGGTCGACCGTAGCCGATGCTTGCCAATGACCCCCTGACGAGCTCTCACCCACGACCCCGTCAGACCGGCACCCAGCCTCGGTTTCAGCGACTGCTGAGCGCCAGCGCGGTGACTGTTTCGGCCGCCGCGCGAAGCTCGTGAGGGCGATCGGTGCCGATCGCATCGGGAGCGAACTCGAGCACCCGGCTTAGGAGCTCCGGGTGGTTCACAGTGCCGACGTTGACGCTCAGCCCGGCGTCCCGAAGCACCCCGACCAACCGCTCGGAGAGCAGGAAGTGCTCGACCGAGATCCCGTTCACTCCGCTCCGCAGAGCCCAGGAAGCGAGCGCTTCGGGCGCGTAGTCGGCCCAGATCACGAGGCGGGACGTGATCCCGCTTGCGGAGGCGACAGCGCACGCCTCCCCATGAAAGCTGATCACCTCGACTCGGTCGCGGATCGGCTCCCCCCGAAGCCGCTTGCAGAGCACCTCGGCGGTGCGGCGGGCAAGGGCCGGGTCGGCGTGTGCCTTGACCTCGAACTGGAGGCTGACCGCTTCCGGCACCAGGTCAATCAGCTCCTCGAGCAGGAGCGGGTGCTCCGCCGTCGGCTCTCCCGCGGAGTCACGGATGAACGCCGATCGGATCTCTTCGGCGGTCCTCTGGCGCGCCCAGCCATCGAGCGTGGTGCCGAGCGTGAGCAGCGGATCGTGCAGCAGGACCAGCCGATCGTCAGCGGTCAGGCATACATCGGTCTCAAGGCCCTCGACCGGGCCGGTCAGAGTGTGGCGAAGGGCAGCCGCCGAGGAGTCCGGACCGTAGTGGCGGCCGAGCCGGTGTGCATATAGCGGGGGCAGTGCCGAGGCCATCTCCAATCCACCCGAATCGGACCACGAAACCCCTCTGGAGTTGTTAAGGCCCTGGAAAACAGATGTTTTGCTCGCGTGAATGAACCGCGCCCGACCCGTGGGACTGCGATCAGTCGAGCGGGCCGGGGAGGAGCGCCCCGAGCACACGCGGATGGTCGTCGATCACCGGCGTGTCGATGAGCTCGAAGCCCTCGAAGCCTGCATGGCGAGCCATCGCGTCCAAGCCTGCGGGGGTGAAACCCCAGTACACGAAGTCATCATGGGCATAGACCTCTCCCGGCGCGGGGATGTGAACCGTCGCGGAATCGGAAGTCCGATCCGTCGCTCCGTGGGTCTCGAGCAGCACCCGTCCGCCGGCCGCGAGGCGTCGTCGAATGATCTTCAGCAGCCCCAGCGGGTTCTCCACCCGGTGCAGGATCCCGAAGCAGAGGATGAAGTCGAACGTCTCCCCGAGCTCGTCCAGATCGAATGCGTCGATGCGTTGGTAGTCGACTTCGGAGTCGAGTAGCTCCCGGATCGCGGCGAACCCCTCGCCTCCCTGCAACTCGACACCCCAGCGCGAGCTGACCCACTCCCTGTACTGCTCGTTATCGATTGCAACGACCCGGCCCGCCCCGCGCGCCTCCGCGAGGAACGCGTAGAAGCCGTCGAAGGTGCCGATGTCGAGCACGCTCATCCCGCCAAAATCCTCGGGCAAGGCGGGGACCCGGTAGCGGTGATCACGGGCGACGCCGTGGGTGTAGAGCTCCCTGGGGCGGTCGAGTGAGAATGTGTGAAACCAGAGTGGCACCCGATCGAGGACGGCTGCGGCCGTCTCCGGGTCCGTCTCGATCTGGATTAGATCGGCCACCTGACGCTCTGCCGCAGTTGGCTCGGGAGGGGCTTCCAGAGGTGTCAGGCTCTCGTTTGCACCGGTCAGGCTCTCGATGGCGCCGTCCGATTCCTGCGGCGCGGAGTCCTGTCGCTGGGGCGTGAGATTGTCGTTTGGCGTGATTTTGTCTCCTCTGGTCGGTTGCCCCCGACACTATCGGTGCGTCCCGTTGAGGCTCAACTCACTTCCCTGCGGACGTCCACCGAGCAACAACGGCTTCTAATCGCTTCAGTTCGATTGCGGCATCGGCCTTGCTGAGTGCGCGCTTCAACCATTTATGCTCGTGCTCCCCGGGCACGGCGGGCTCAAGTGAGTCAAGCAGGTTCTCAAATCCGAGCAAGAGATGCCGAAAGACTCGAAGAGGTCATCGGTGAGTCGCGCCTGGCGGTAGTAGCGGGAGAAGGGAGGCGAGTAGACCCGTCACGGCCCGGGCTAGTTGCTTGCCGTGCGCGGTGAGGAGGTACTCGGTGTGGGGCGGGCGGCCGGGGACGAGCGTGCGCTCGACCACGCCGGCCTTCTCGAGCTGGTCGAGTCGCTCCGAGAGAGTCGTCGGCGAGACTCCTGGGAGCGACTGGCGGAACTCGTTGAAACGGGTGGCGCCGCTGGCACAGGCGTAGATCGTCGCCAGCGTCCAGCGACGCTCGAGCAGGCTCGCCGCCGCCCGCAGCTCGGCCGGGACCGGCGAGCAGCTACGACATCGAGGCGACATCGGTCCTCTTCTCGGCCTGCTCGAGCGCCTGCTCGAGGACCTCGTCGACGCTCATCACCGGGTGGAAGGTCATCGCCTCGCGGACCTCCTCGGGGACATCGGCGAGGTCGCCCCGGTTGCGCTCCGGCAAGATCACCTCGGTCAGCCCGGCGGCGTGCGCGGCAAGCACCTTCTGCTTGAGCCCGCCGATCGGCAGCACCCTCCCCTGCAGGGTGACCTCGCCGGTCATCCCGACCGTGTGCTTGACCGGTCGCCCGGAGAGCAGCGAGACCAGGGCCGTCGTCATCGCCGTGCCGGCGCTGGGGCCGTCCTTGGGGATCGCCCCTGCGGGCACATGCAGGTGGAACTCCCGCTGGAAGCTCTGCGGGTCGATGCCGAGCTCCTCGCTGTGCGAGCGCGCGTAGGAGAGCGCGATCCGCGCCGACTCCTTCATCACGTCACCCAGCTGTCCGGTCAGCACCAGACCCTTGTCGCCCTCCATCGCCGTCGCCTCGATGAAGAGGACGTCGCCGCCGGTGCCGGTCACCGCCAGGCCCGTTGAGACCCCGGGGATAGCGGTGCGCTCCACCGACTCCTGGAAGAAACGCTGGCGGCCAAGGCTCTCGCGCGCCACCTCGAGGTCGAGGACGATCGGCTTGGCGCTCTCGCCGGAGGCGATCTTCGTCACCGCCCCGCGCAGCAGCTTGCCGAGCTCACGTTCGAGCTGGCGGACGCCCGCCTCGCGGGTGTACTCGGCGATCACGCTGCGCACGACCTCGTCGCCGACCTCGATCTCCTCCGCCTCGAGCCCGTTGTGCCTGAGCTGGCGCGGCAGCAGGTAGCCCTTGGCGATCGCCAGCTTCTCCTCGGTCGTGTAGCCGTCGAAGGCGATGATCTCCATGCGGTCGAGCAGCGGCGCCGGGATCGAGTCGACCAGGTTTGCGGTGGCGATGAAGACGACCTCGGAGAGGTCGACCTCGATGTCGAGGTAGTGGTCCCGGAACGAGTGGTTCTGAGCCGGGTCGAGCACCTCCAGCAGGGCCGCCGATGGATCGCCGCGCCAGTCGGAGCCGACCTTGTCGACCTCGTCGAAGAGGATCACCGGGTTCATCGTCTCGGCATCGCGCAGGGCGCGGACGATCCGTCCCGGCAGGGCGCCGATGTAGGTGCGGCGGTGGCCGCGGATCTCAGCCTCGTCGTGCAGGCCGCCGAGGCTGATGCGGACGAACTCGCGCCCCAGGCTGCGGGCTATCGACTCGCCGATCGACGTCTTGCCGGTGCCGGGAGGGCCGACCAGGGTGAGGATCGTGCCGTTGGCGCGGCTGTCGTCCTCCACCCCGCGCTCCTCGCGCAGCTTGCGCACGGCGACGAACTCGGTGATCCGGCGCTTGACATCGTCGAGCCCGGCGTGGTCTGAGTCGAGCACCTCGCGGGTGTGGACGGGGTCGAGCCGCTCGTCGGAGCGCTTCGACCACGGCACCGCGATCAGCCAGTCGAGATAGCTGCGGATCATCGAGCTCTCCGGCGACTGCTCGCCCTGGCGCTCGAGCCGTCGCAGCTCCTTCTCGGCCTGCTCGGCGACCGCCTCGGGCATCTCGGCCTCGGCGATCTTGGCCTCGTACTCGGCGATCAGGTCGGTCTCGTCCTCGCCGAGCTCCTTGCGGATCGACTCCATCTGTTTGCGCAGGAAGTACTCGCGCTGCTGTTTCTGAGCGCCGGACTCGACGTCGTCGCGGATTTTGGAGCGGACCTGGAGCTCGGCGAGGCGCTCGCGCTGCAGCTCGACCGCCAGCTCGAGGCGGGCGGTGACGTCGATCGTCTCCAGCAGCCGCTGCTTGCTCTCGTTGGAGATGTCGGGGGAAAGACCGGCGGTGTCGGCCAGCGCGCCCGGCTCGTCGATCGAGCGCAGGAAGGCAGCGATGCGGCCGTCATCGCCGCGCAGCTCGAGGATCTCCTCGACCACAGCGCGGTACTCGCGCGCCAGCTCCTGCGTGTGTTCGTCGTCGGGGTGGCCGTCATGGACCTCCTGCACCTCGATGCGCAGGGAATCGTCGCCATCCTTGCCGGCGATCGCCGCCCCGGCGAGGCCGCGATGAAGACCGACCACGGTCGCTGCCGGGCTGCCGCGGCGCGAGCGGCCTCGCTCGACAACCTCGGCGACGACGCCGACGCGGCCGTACTCGCCGTCGTGGTGGGGCAGCAGGAAAACGCGCTCCTCCTCGCCGACGTCGATCGGCAGGGCCGCGGAAACGCCCGGGAAGACGAGCGCATCATCAAGTGGAATCAAGAGATAGGCCATCGTAAAGTCCAATTTCTGTAGTTAGTTCTCCCAGAATAGCGCGTGGGGAGAATGACCTTGCGGCCAGGTCCAGAAACCGCGGTGAGATGCTTCAGCGGTCCGGCTCGTACTGCCACTGCTGACACGGGCCGCTGCGGTCGCAATAGGGCTGGTTCTCCGACTTGCCACAACGACATAGCGCCGCGCGGGTCTCCCGGTTCCCGTCGAGTTCGAGATCACCCCTGAGCAGCATCGGCCCGCCCTTGGGCAGACGGACTCGCGTCGCGACAGAGCCAGGTCTTCTGGGCTGCGGCCGGGATCCTTCTCGCGCTCCTGCCGATCGTCGGCTATGCGATTCTCGCCATGGTGCTGTTTGGCGATGCCGACGTGGCTGTGTTGGGCTCGGGCGCGGCTACCTGCACCGCCCTAATAGTCGCGGCACTTCTAATCCTCGTCCCACCCGCGCTCTACATCGCAGGCGCGAGTGAGTACGACGACTACATGGCGACCCTGCAGAAGAGAGCGAAGGAGCTCGGCGAACTGCAGTAGGACCTACGAACTGGGCTGGTTGGTCTAAATGCTTGCGTAGATCCGGTTGTTGCAGGGGGACAGAACCCCCCCAGTCCCCATTGGTATGCTGGCATCCCCATGCAACGCACCACCGTGAAGCTTCCCGACGACCTTGACGCTCGGCTGCGACACGAGGCCGAGCGGCGCGGCGTGACGATCGCCGACGTAACCCGCACCGCGCTCGAGCAGCATCTCGGGGCTGGCGGGCGACGGCAGCTCCGCGCCGCCGCCAGCGGGCGCAGCGGCCACAGCGATGTCTCGGAGCGGATCGAGGAGATCCTCGCCTCGGAGATCGCCCCGTCGCGCTGATCCTCGACGCCGGCCCCCTCTACGCCTACGTCGACGCCGACGACGCCCACCACTCCTCCTGCCTAGAGCTGCTGGAGACCCACCCAGGCCCCCTCGTCCTCCCCACGCTCGTCATCACCGAGGTCGCCTACCTGATCGGCACTCGGCTGGGCTGGCAGGCGGAGGTCCGCTTCCTCGGCGACCTCGCCTCCGGCAGCTTCGCGGTCGAGCCGTTGCACGCGAGCGACCCCGTCCGCATCGCAGAGCTCGTCGCCGAGTACCGCGACCTGCCGCTCGGCACCGTCGATGCCTCGGTGATCGCCACGGCGGAGCGCCTCGACGCCACCGAAGTGGCGACGCTCGACCGCCGCCACTTCAGCGTCGTCCGCCCGCGGCATGAGGTCGCTTTCCAACTGCTGCCGTGACCTGCTCCGTCCCGTTCGTGGCGCCGCCGCAGGCGGCGGCTAGGATGGCTCCCTAGCAATGGCGGCAATACCCACGGCAACAGCCTGCACCGCGTCACGGCAACACCGCGGCAACAGCAATGGCAGCTTTTTGAGTTGCCGGCGCACCGCAGATTCTGCATGGCGCCTGCATTCTGTTACCGCAGGTGTTGCCGCCGAACAAGAAAATGGCATCTCCACGGATGCATTTGGCTCTCCAGAGCCATACCGCTACGGGGATTCGAACCCCGGTTTCCGGACTGAGAATCCGGCGTCCTAGTCCCCTAGACGATAGCGGCGAGGGAGCGCCAGTTTAGCGATACCGTCGCCCGACCTACTGGCTGAGGTTTCCGGGCGCCGGGCTACTGTATCGAACAAATGTTCGTACTAGACCATCGACCGCCTGGCTGGCGCGCAACCGGTAAATTGGATGCGTCCCGCGGCTGTGGTGGAACTGGCAGACACGATACGTTCAGGTCGTATTGCTCGAAAGAGCGTGGAGGTTCGAATCCTCTCAGCCGCATAGGGAGACGGTGCGGTGCATAGCCGGGAGACCGTGACCAGGGCGCTGCGGCTCAAGGAAGCAGGTTTGAACCACTGCGAGATCTCGCGACGCACCGGCGTTTCGCGACCGGCGATCAGGGAATTGCGCTCCGGCAGGCTCCCCCACTCCTACAGATGTAAGCCGCTGCTCCAATCTCTCGACGGACATCAAGCGGATCTTTCTGCGAAGCGTGCGACCAGCTTGACCTCCGCTGGACCACTGCTCCGCCGAAGTCCGTCTACGTCTCGCGCAAGGCGGACGTGGCGCGGCTCGACGAGTTCGTCGGGCCCAAGCGCTGAGGCTCAGGCGGCCTGCTTGACCGGCGCTTGCCGGCCCGCTCGGGCGGCGTTGTCGGCGATCTCGTCGATGAAGATTGGCCAGAGGGTGCGGGGCAGGTCGTGGCCCATGCCCTCGACTATGCGCAGGCGGGCGTCGGGTATGGCTCGGGCCGTAGCGCGGCCCCCGCTGGGGCGCACGAGCACGTCGCGGGTGCCGTGGATCGCGGTCACCGGCAGGTGTAGCTTGCGCAGGGCGGATGTGCGGTCGCCCGAGGCGGTGATCGCGTGCATCTGGCGCAGGACGCCCTTGGGGTTGTGCGAGCGGTCGTACATCCGCCCTGCCATCTCCCGCAGCCGCGGCTCGTCCATCGGGTAGGAAGGCGAGCCGACGACCTTGAACGTCTTGACGATGCGATCGACGTAGGCATCGCGGCCTCGCGGGGCCTCGGCCAGCATCAACCCGAAGGCCTTCAGCGTCGGCGTGCCCACCCAGCGGCTGCCGGTCGTCGACATGATCGAGACCAGCGAGCGCACCCGGTCGGCATGCTCGATCGCCAGCGTCTGGCCGATCATCCCGCCCATCGAGGCGCCGACGACGTGCGCGGACTCGAATCCCAGATGGTCCATCAGGCCGACCGCGTCGGCGGCCATGTCAGAGAGCAGGTAGGGCGCGGTCGAGCGGCGGCCGAGGAAGAGGTCCGCCCGCTTCGGCACCCCGGCGCTTTCGATCATCGTCGAGTGGCCGATGTCGCGATTGTCGAAGCGCACTACGTGGAAGCCCCGCTCGGCCAGCTGTTCGCAGAACTCCTCGTCCCAACCGAGCATCTGCGTCCCCAGCCCCATCACGAGCAGCAGCGGGTCGCCGTCGGGGTCGCCCACCTCCTGGTAGGCGATCTCGATGCCGTTGCACGGCGCCAGGCGCTCTTCGCTGAGACCGGTCATCCGGCAGAAGTCTAGTCAGGCTGGCTGAACAGCCAAACCCGACCGGCTAGGTTGCATCCCCGATGCGCACGGCGATCGTCTCCGACCTGCACCTGGGCAGCGCCGACGGCGAGGATCTCGGACGCGACCCGGCGATGCGCCACGTACTTCTGGACGAGATCGGCAACGCGGACCGCCTCGTCCTGCTCGGCGACGTGCTCGAGCTGCGCCAGCTGCCGATGGCCCGCGTGCTGGAGAGCGTCCAGCCCTTCTTCGAGGAGCTCGGCGAGGCGATGGCCGGGCGTCGCGTCGTCCTCGTGCCCGGCAACCACGACCACCGACTCGCCGAGCCGCTGCTGGACGAGGTGGCACTGGCCGGCGCCACGCTCGGCCTCGAGCACCGCGGCCTGCCGGCGGGCGAGCCGGCGACGCGGATCGCCGCCTGGCTCGGCAAAGGCGAGCTCGGCATCGCCTACCCCGGCATCTGGTTGCGCGACGACGTCTACGCGACCCACGGCCATTACATGGACTGTCACATGAGCCTGCCGCGGCTGGAGTGTGTCGCCGCGGCAGCGGTCATGCGCGCTAGCGGCCACCCACCGGACCCGGCCACACCGGGCGACTACGAGCGTGCCCTGCGGCCGATCTACGGCCTCGCCTACGCACTCGCCGAGACCGGCCTGGCGCCTGGCGCCACCGTCCCATCCGAGCGGGCCTGGCGCGCCATCTCAGGCCGCAACCGCAAGGGCGGCCGCGGCCGCAAGGCAGCCGCGAGGGCGGCTATCTCGGCCGGCGTCCCGAGCAGCGTCTGGCTCCTCAACCGACTCTTCCGCTCCGGCTTCGACCCCAACCTCTCCCCCGCATCGATCTCGCGTAGCGGCATCGACGCGGCGACCGAGATGTCGCGGCGGCTGCGCGTCGAAGCCACGCACACGATCACCGGCCACACCCACCGCGGAGGCCCCGAAGAGGCAGACGCCGAGTGGCCGCTGCCCGACGGCGGCCGGCTCCACAACACCGGCAGCTGGGTCTACGCCGACGCCTTCCACCATCCCGGCTCCCCACCGGGGCCCTACTGGCCGGGAACCGTCACCTGGGTCGATGACGAGGGGCCCCCGCGCCGCGTGCGCCTGCTGCTGGACCAGCCTCGCGAGGAGCTGCAGGCCGCAGTCAAACGGACTGCACTCAGCGGCCGACGGGCCGAAAGCGGCATATAGGCGACTGTTCAGGCCCGTCGACGGACTACAGCCACTCGGCGATGATGCGACCGATCTCCGGACCGGCGTCCTCCTGGAGGAAGTGGCCGGCGTTCTCGATCGGGCGCGGTGCGGGGAAGTTGAGCTGCTCGGAGACTCGCTCGCCGACCGAGAAGGGCAGGACCGGGTCGGAGTCGGCCCAGAGGACCAAGGTCGGCCGCTCGTCCTCGCGCAGCGCGTCGGCGACGCGCTTGCCCTCGGCGGCCCCCGGGGCGTCGGGCTCGGTCGGCAGGATCAGCGGGAATGCGCGCGCGCCGGCCTTGGACTCGGGGCTCGGGTAGGGCGCGTCGTAGGCAGCGATCGCCTCGTCGCCGGGGTCGTTCTTGCAGCCGCCCCGCACCAGCACCCCGACCGGCACGTCGACCGTCTCGCGGACGAAGTCGCGGAAGGCGAGCCAGGCGTCGCTCATCCGCTGGTGGCCGGTGAACGGGCCGGTCTCCATGATCACGATGCGCGAGAAGCGGTCGGGATGCTCGACCGCGAGCCGTAGCCCGATCGGCCCGCCCCAGTCGTGGACGACCGCAGTGGCGTCGCGCACGTCGAGCTCCTCCAGCAACTTCGACATCAGCTCGACGTGACGGTCGTAGGTGTACCAATCGAGATCGGTGGGCTTGTCGGAGCGGCCGAAGCCGGCGTAGTCCGGCGCGATGCAGCGGAAGCCGGCGTCGCGCACCGGCGGGATCACCTTGCGCCAGAGGAACGACCAGGTCGGCTCGCCGTGGAAGAAGACGACCGGCTTGCCCTCGCCCTCGTCGAGGTAGGCGAGCCGCAACCCGTCGATCTCGCGGTAGCTCGACTCGAAAGGAAAGTCGGGAAGCCCTTGCAGGCTCTCCTCCGGCGTGCGCACCGCATCCATTGCCGGGAGCCTAGATGACAAGACCCTGGCCGGAGCCACGGCTACGGCAGGCTAGCCAGAAAGCGCCCGATCGCCGGCCCGAAGTAAGGCGAGTAGAGACGAGTGTGCTGGCGCGTGTAGCCGTAGCTGGTGACGCCGTCGACATAGCGGCCGTCGACGAGCCAGGCGCCGCCGCTCGATCCTCCCGCCATATCGCAGATGCCGGGAATGGTCGGCGGCCCACCGAGGCCATTGGTCAGCGGATCGCTGCCCAGCCCTCGCGTATCGCACGCTCGCAACGCTTCCCCTTGTAGAGCGCCGGCCGGATAGCCGAAGATCTGGAAGCTGGAGAAGCGCGACCGCCCCGTCATCCATTCGCGGTCGCCGACGACGTCGCCGAGGGTCCCGAGACGGTTCGGCTTCACCCTGAGCGCGGCGACGTCGAAGTCGGGGTTTTCGGTACGCCGCCACTGCTTCGTCGTGTAGACGGCACTCGCGACGAAGGTCCCGAACGGCCGCGTGCCATGGTCGTAGGCCGGCACGAAGACGATGCGCCGACCCCAACGGCGATTCTCCATCACGCAGTGGCCGGCGGTGAGAACGACCGAGCGACTGGGTGTGCTCAGCGCCGTTCCCGAACATGTGTAGCGGCCTTCGACCGGATCGGTGCCGAAAATCTTGCCATTGGTCCGGGTTTCCAACGCAGCCGCTTCGGCGACACGCAGGCTGCTTGCCCCGGCCGAGGGTGCGGCGCCCGCCGCGACGGGGAACGCCCCGATAACGAGCAGGAATAGAGCCACCCGCAGGAACAGCGTGCCGGGCAGCGAAGCCGCTCCTAGTATCGATTTTGGTCTATCCATTTTGGGTGTCAGAGAAAGGTCTACGAATGAATGAGGAGAGCACACTTAGTGGCTGGTGGGTATTCGCCGGCGTCCTTCTGCTGGTCGCCGGGGTGCTGAACATCATCTACGGCATCGCCGCGATCGGCGACTCGAAGTTCTTCACGGAGAACGCCACCTACATCATCAGCGGCCTGCACACCTGGGGCTGGATCACGCTGATCCTCGGCGTGCTCGAGCTCGTCGCCGCGTTCTCGCTTTTCTCCGGGGGAGAATTCGGACGCTGGTTCGGGATCTTCGTCGCCTCGCTCAACGCGATCGGCGCGCTGCTCTCGATCCCCGCGTACCCCTTCTGGTCGCTGGCGATCTTCGCTCTGGCGATCATCATCGTCTACAAGCTCTCCGAGGGCCCCGAAGGTTCGGTCAGCTAGAGGACGATCCTGCAACACGCTGTGTGCGAAGGCCCCGGGTTCCCGGGGCCTTCGTCGTTGAGGGACCCCCCGAGGCGATCGCCTCGGAGTCTTCGAGACGCGACCACGGTGCGAGCCTGCGCTCGTCGCCCTCGTAGATGACGTCGACCCTGCTGAGCCGGTCGTCCCAGGCCCGGCGGCGCTCGTCGAAGAAGATGCCGAGGAAGCCGAGGCCGAAGGCCATCAGTGCCAGCGCCATCCCGATCAGGCGCCGCACCGAAAGGCCGAAGCGCAGCCCGCGCCCCTCCACCCCGAGCCTGATCCCGACGAAGCGCATGCCCAGCGTCTGTCCGGCGAGGGACCAGAAGCCGACCAGGTAGACGGCGCCCAGCGCCAGCCAGGCCGTCGTCCCCACCGCCAGCACGAGGTCCGAGACGCCGTTGCCGTTGCCAGTGAAGGCGGAGGCGATCAGCGCCGCAACCGCGGCGATGCCGGAGAAGGCGAGGTTGATCAGCAGCGCGTCGAGACCGAAGGCGACCGCCCGCGTGATCGCGCCGGCGCGATCGGTCGGCTCGGCTCGCCGCTTCCGGAACGTGACCCTTCGGACCACGCCCTCGGCGGTGCCGTCCAGCCGCCGGGTGCCCTTGCCGATCGTGTGACCGACGTCCTCGATCATCCCCACGCTCTGGGCGCTGATCGCGGCCCGCAGCTCGGGCGCCTCGGCGATCCGCTCGACCAGCTGCTGTGCCTCTTCGCTTGCCAGCAGTCGCCGCCAGACCTCGTCGACCATCTCGCTGTCAAGGGCCTCGATCAGGGCTCGCTTGAGGGCGTCGCTCTCCAGGGCGCTGTTCATCGCCTCTTCGACGACGGGGCCCTTCAAAACCCGCGCCAGCGCCCGTTCGACCGCCTCGCTCTCGATCGCGGCAACCATCGCCTCCTCGGCGGCGCTCTCCACTGCCCGGTCGATCCCGGCGGCCTTGCTGACGCTGCGGGCGCTGCGCACTCCGGCGCCGAGCAGGCGCACCGAGAGCGGCAGAGGCCTGCCCGAGGGCCCGTCGTCAGGAGGAGTCGAATGCGGTTCGGGGCCGTCAGCCATCGCCCGGCGAGTATAGGTCGCTATGCAATGCGTTATCCCGCTATGCCTGGACAGTGCGTTGCGCTGGGCTATGAATTCGCAGCAAGGCGATCAAGGAGCTCGGCCTGGGCGGGGTTGATCTTCTCCCTCGCCCGCTCGAGGCCGAACCATTCCGCCCGATCGACCTCGGGAAACTCGCGCTCGACGCCGGAGCGCGGCGGCCACTCCATCGTGAAGGTGTTGCTGTGCAGGCCGTCCGGGTCGAAATCGCCCCGCGCGGCCCAGCAGTAGACGACCTTGCCCCCCTTCTGGCGCACCGAGCCGAGCTCGATCGGCTCCTCCGGCCCCAGGGAGAACGAGGCGCCCAGCTCCTCCTCCAGCTCGCGCAGGGCGCAGGCGAAGGGCTCCTCCCCGTCCTCCACCTCACCCTTAGGGATCGACCAGGCGCCCTCGTCCTTCTTCGCCCAGAACGGCCCGCCCGGGTGGACGAGCAGCACCTCGACCGTGTGCCCGGCGGGGCGAAAGAGCAGGATCCCAGCGCTGGTCGACACCACGGCTTGACGCTAGCCAAGTCGTCGGCGCGCCGCATTAGGCGATCCGTCCTCGCGCTTTGACAGGTGTCCGCGCCGGCGACGAAGATGCAAGCGTTCTTGGTCGGAAAGGCCAAGGGACCCAACAAGCTAGGAGAACCGAATGAAGAAGATTCGCCTACGGCACCCCTCCCCCGCGCTGGTGATCAGCGTCTTGGCGCTGTTCGTAGCGCTGGGTGGGACCGTATACGCGGCATCGAAGATCAGCGGCAAGTCGATCAAGCAAGGGTCGATCCCCGGTAATCGGCTCAAGAAGCACACCCTGACCGGCAAGCAGATCAACCTGAAGAAGCTCGGGACCGTCCCCAACGCCACCAACGCGGTAGAAGCGTCGCACGCCACCACGGCGGGAACCACAGAACAGATCAAAACCTGGTCCGCCACCGCAACGATCGGCCAGACGGTGACACTGCTGACGATCGGTCCGTTTACCTACACCGGCGATTGCACTACCGGCCCTCACGCTCAGACCTACGTCCAAACCAGCCAGGCCAACTCGGCGGGTGACAGCTACGCGGACGAAAGCGGCTACGAAACCAGCAGCAGCCAGCAGTTTCCGTGGGAACCTGGCGAAAAACTGTCGGTTGGATACGGGTCCGACGAGCACGAAACGGACGGGAGTCCGCAGTGGGTGGGTCCATATGACGGATCCGACACGCAGATCTCCGGCGATGGGCATACCTTCGTGAACACGTTCGCATCGGTCGGGACCAAAGTCTTCGGTGCCGACTGCATCTTCGTTGGGCACGCCTTCACGCTCACTCGGTAACCCTTAGAACCCTCGGAGGGAGTGGCAGGTACGGTCAGACGATGGCCGTGCCTGCCAGCCCTCTACCCGGGAACCGTGCTAGTCGAAGAACCAGACGAAGAAACCGGCGTTCGGGAGTACGGAACCGCCGTTTCCGGTGACCACACCGGCTTCGGTCCCGGATCCTCCTGTCCCGACCTGGCAATCGAGCGGGTCTCCGACCGCTACCTGCAGGGTGATGTCCAGCGAACTGCTGTCGTCTCTTGCATCGATGTTGGCCTGGAGGGATCTAAAAGCAAAGCCGAGATTCTTGAAGCAGTACTCGCCGTCGCCGTAGGGCTCGACGATGTTTGCCTGGGTAATCCCACGACCCGCGACAAGGGCGCCGTTTTTGCTGACCTGGGCCCAGGCAACCGGGCCACTGGCAGTCGTGGCATTGACCGCATTTGTAGCGTTCGTGGCGTTGGTCGCGCTTGGGACAGTGCCGAGCGTCGACTCCTTTACCTGCGTGCCGGTCACCGAATCCTTCTTGATCCGGTTTCCGGGCAGCGAGTTCTTGGCGATCGTCTTGCCGCTGATCTTGTTGGCCGCATACACGCTGCCACCCATCGCGACGAAGAGCGCGAGTAGCGCTACCACCATCGCCGCCGAAGGCCGTCGAATCTTCAACCTGCTGCCCATCGAATCCTCCCCGATTAGTTCGTCGAGCGACCATGCGCCGCCGGGCCAAAATGCTTAACGCTCAGGAAACCTATGTCCTGCGCAGGACAGCGTCAAGACCCGCTTTTCAGGCCAGGTCGAAGTACCGGACGGCATGCCTACGCGCGAGCGCCGAACCCCCGCCCGGCCAGCTGAACGATCGGGATCGTGCGGCCCTGTTTCGCCGCTTCTCGGCGGTAGGCCGCGTAGGGCGCGAAGACCCGGTCTGCGAGAGCCCAGAGCCGCCGGCGCTCGGCGTCGTCGTCAACGACCGTCGCCCGCATCGGGAGACCGCCGAACCGGACGTCGGGATGTGCCCGAAGATTGTGGAACCACGCCGGGTGACTCGGAAGACCGAGCTTCGAGGCGACGATCGTGACCCGATCGCCGTCGTGGAAATAGAGGACCGCGTTGCGGCGAACCGCGCCGCTCTTCGCGCCCCGGGTTTCGAGCAATGCCGTCGGCATTACAAGTCCCATGCCAAAACGCCCGCGGGTGGCCCTCATCAAGTACGGATCGATCTTCCATACGACGTGCACCGACATGAACCGTCCCAGGCGGGTATTGGCAAGTGCGGCATAGGCGCGGCTGAACAGGCCGGGTAACCGGTTGGGGTCGACGTATTTGAGCCGAACCCGCGTCGAGGGGCCCTCCGCCGCCGTCTCGGTAAAGCTTTTGCGGCTCATGAACACAGCGTAGAACCACGAGAACCGCTCGGGATTCGCGTGGACGGCGCAGCAATACCGGCCCATGAGCCGCGCCGGTCAGGCAGAAGCCGTCTCCGGCTCCGGATCCGGCCGGATGACCACGGTGTCGACGACCTCGAGGATCTCGTCGGCGGGCATCCCGACCCGTTTCGCATGATCGCGAACGGCCTCGTCTCCGCTCGCTTGGTAGATGCAGACGGTGCCAAGGGTGCCACCGGGCTCTCCGATCACGTAGCTGCGAATCCAGCGGATGTCATCGGGGAAATCGCTCTCGGCGACCTGTTTGGACCGCTCGGCGGCAGCTTCGAGCTCCTGCGGATTCTGCCAAGCCTTTTCGCGGCGAATCACATAAGTGTTCATTTCATCCTTCCAGTCATACGAATTTACAGACTGTTGGTCGGTAATATACACGCGATGCCCGAGACCCTCGAGATACCCAAAACGCGAGGACGTCCCGACGAAGGGGCGCGGGATGCGGTCATCGAGGCTGCTCGCGATCTCTTCGTCGAGCGCGACTACAACGACGTCTCGATCGGGGAGATCCTCGACCGCTCAGGTGTGAGCCGGGGGGCGCTGTACCACCACTTCTCGACCAAGCTCGACCTGTTCGTCGCGGTCTACAGGGCGAGCGAGATGCGGGTCATCGACCAGATCGCGGCCTCTATGTCGAACTCGTCGGGCCCTTTCGAGGCGCTTGTCGGCGGGGCCAGGGCCTACCTGCGCCTATGCGAGACCGACGAGGAATTTCGGCGCATCGGCCTGACCCAGAGCCGCGCCGTCCTCGGCTGGGAGGGTTGGCGCGCCGCGGCGAGCGAGCTTGGCATCGCGGTCATGCTCGCCCTGGTGAACGCCGCGATCGAGGCCGGCGAGCTTCCTCCACAGGATCCAGAGACGATCGCCCAGATCCTGCTCGGCGCCTTGATCGAGGCGGCGATGCTGATCGTCACGGCCGAAGACCGCGCCGCCGCACGTGAGCGCTCGGAGTCGGCGATCGTCGAGCTGCTCGAAGGCCTGCGCCCCTGAGCGGGACGTTCCCCGCGGGCCTCCATCTTCTCGTCCCCGGTTACCCCCCGGTCGAGGACGTGTTCAGTGTCACCGCGGCGCGAATGAGCGCCTTCAACGCCTTCTCGTTGATCTTGTCGCCCTCGTGAAAATCGATGGCGCGCCTGGTGTTGCCCTCGAGGCTGGAGTTGAAGAGGCCCGAGGGGTCCTCCAGCGAGGCGCCCTTGGCGAATGTCATCTTCACGTGGCTCTTGTACGTCTCGCCGGTGCAGATCATGCCCGCGTGGTACCAGACCGGGACCCCTCTCCATTTCCACTCCTCGACCGCCTCGGGGTCGGCCTGCTTGATCAGGGCTCGGACCCGCGCAAGCGTCTCCCCCCGCCAATCGTCCAGCGCCTCGATCCTCGCGTCGATCAGCTGAGAGGGAGAGTCGCCTCCTTTTGCCTCCTTCGAGCCGCTCTTTCTTTTCGTCATGGTGCTATCGCCTTCTCCGGGGGTCGTACTGGACAGTATTTGAACCTGGCTCGGGAACTTGAGTGGGAGCCTTGGCTAGATGATCGATTCCACGGAATTTCCCGTGGGCAAGGGCGCCGAGTGGTCGATTGACCCACGCATACGGGGGCAAATCGACCACTCGGCAGCCGGTCAAGCCTCGATCAGGTTTAGAGGGTCCTCTGGGTAGCCCGATTTTCACGGCAATGGCAGAATGCGCGATTCGACCAGGAACTGCAGGCGCCCACCCTTCAGCGGACGAGCAAGCGCTGCAGTGCGATCCGGGTGGTGACCCCACCGTGGCCACTGGGGGTTTCCTGGTTCCAGGCGAGGACGACGCGACCCTGGTCGACCACCCCGATCGGGCTCGGCGGCGCGGCGTCGCCGGAACGAACGGGCACGAGGCTGCTCTGGTCATTGGCGAGGGCCACGGGCCGGCCGTCGCGGTCAAAGGCGAGCACGGGCGGCCCGGCGCCCGACCTGACCAGGACGATCCGCCCGCCGGTCGGCAAAAGCGAGATTCGTTCGCGCAGTATGGCGTTCGAGCCGAACCGCGGCACGGAGACGGAGGCGATCCCGCCTCTGCCGAAGGAGCGATCGAGGCGGCCGTTGGCATTCAGCGCAAACAACGACACCCGCGGCCCACCACCGCTGCTCGACCAAGCGGCGACGAAAATGCGCCTTCCCCCCACGGCGACGCCGGCGATCGCGCTGCGCCTGTGTAGCTTGATCACCGCTCGGCCGCGTTGGCCGAAGGCCGGATCGAGGCGTCCGTCGTCTCGCAACCGGCCGACGACAAGCGCCGGGCCACCTCCTCCTTTGACCGCGAAACCGGCAAACAGAAGGCGCCCCCCGCCATCGACCGTCGTCCGCAATTCGGCGCAGCGACGCTCCGGGGCACAGCCGATCAGCCCGTCCCTGTAGCTGGGATCGACCCTTCCATTTCGCAGCAGCCTGAGGGTCATCGTGGATTTGCCGATCCGCACTGCCGCGCGGGTGAGCAGGACCTTTCCGTTGGGCAGGACCCTAACCCCGCTCAGCCTCATGCCAGTTGGCAGGTGGACGACCCCTCGCTTCCCGAATTTCAGGTCAGGATGCCCGCTGGGCGTCAGCCGCATGACGGTCGAGCCCGCGGCGACGACAGCCCCGCCAGCGCGATCCACCGCGATCGAGCTACTCCCACCGAACACGATGCCCGCGAAGGCGTGTCCGCCGGCGCCATAGCTGGGGTCCAATCTGCCGCTAGGTGTGTAGCGAAAAACCGCCCCCGTGCTCGGGCCATTGACGAGACCAGCGTCGGTCGAGCCGACGAGGAGGATCCGACCGCGACGGTCGACGACGGCATCTTCCATGCTCGCCTGCGGTATCTGGGGCACCTGCCTGGTGACAATCCCGCCGGCGCCGAAACCCGAGCTCAAGCCCCCGTCGGGGCCGATCAAGGCGAGGAAGGCGGTCGGACCCGATCGGCCGGCGGCGAAGGTATCGCCGCCGGGCCCGCTGACGAGCTCTCTCACACCCTCTTCTTGCGAGTGGGCCATCGCGGACCTCAGGCTGGACAGCTCGAGCAACCCAGCTCGACCAAAGCTGCGGTCGAGGTTGCCCTGGGCGCCGAAGTGGGCAAGCGCCGGGGTTTCCCAGCAGGCCAGAAAGAACGCGCAGTTGGCGGTCATCTCGGTTGTCGAACCAGCCAGCAAGACGGAGCCGTCCCCTTCCCACAGCACCGAAACCAGCCGGTCATCAGCACCAAAGTTGGCCTTTGCCCACCCCCTTCGCTGTCCAAAGCCCGGGTCGGGGGCTCCACTCGCCCCCAGGCGGACCAGGGCGAAATCGGCGCAGCAGCTCCTGCGACCGCCTCGGACGTTGCCGGCGATCTCAACGCCTCCCGCCGCGGTTGGGTGGGCCGAGACGGCAATGAGGGCGAGCTGAACCTTGCCGCTGCTGCCGAAGGAGGGGTCAAGCGCACCCGCGGCAGTGAGGCCGACCACAAGCGCACGCGCTTCCCCTTCGAGGTTGACCACCACAGCGAACCCGCCGCCGACCAGTTCCACGATCCCAGCCAGGCGATCTCCTTCCAGGCCAAAGTTGGCATGGGAGCCGACTACGCCGTTGCCGCCGCCAAAGCTTCCATCGAGGGAACCGTCGGCGTTGAGGCGCGCAACATCCGTTTCGCTGCGGGAAATCGAATTGCGACTGAAGGATTGGTAGGCAAGAGTCCCGGCGACGAGAACCTGGCCACTTGGGAGAGGCAGGATCCGGGAGATCGAAAAGGGAACCGTGGCGCTGTGCCCTCCACTCCCATATGAAGTGTCCAGTGCTCCATTTGGGCCGTAGCGTTCGAGGTAGCCGCCACCAGCGCTCGTCAGCGAGCTGCCGTCCGGCAAAGTCGCCACGGGACCAGAGGGACTAGCGGACGCTGGAGGGGGCGACTGGGGTGGGAAACTCGGATCAATTTGGCCGTTGTCCAGGTAACGGTAGAAGGTCCCGGGGCCTTCGTTCACGCCGGGAAGATAGGTGGCTAGCAGGGCGCCTTCGGCCTGCCGGGGAGCAATGGTGAACCAACCGAGACCAAAGCTGGGACCCACGCTGGGCGTCGCGGTGCCGTTGCTGCCAAAGCCAGGATCGATCCTGACCTGTCTCGCCAGCACTCCCGGCGCCAGCAGGGCAAGCATCGCCAGCAGACCAAGCGCAGCTCCCACGAAGCACGCGACGAGGCGCTGGCACTCCCCTGTCGAGCGCGGACGAGCGATCACGCCCGGTGAAACCACTCAAATCCTTCAAAGTTTCGGCGCTCTATCGGCCAGGCCGCGTGGGGTCACGAATCCCAAGCGCTTCCGACTTTGACCCCGTCATAGCGTGGTTAAAGTCGGCTACGAACCGCATTCCTCACGGGCGCTTCACCAGATCGGGGAGACAGGATTTGAACCTGCGACCGCTCGGCCCCCAGCCGAGTGCGCTACCAGACTGCGCCACTCCCCGTGGCTGCCTTACATTCTTACGAATCGTATGCGGCGGTAGCTCAACGGTAGAGCCTCAGCCTTCCAAGCTGATGACGCGAGTTCGATTCTCGTCCGCCGCTCTCCGCTCACCCCTGCTTCTGGATGGCGAACCGCCGCGCTCCCTCCGAGCCGAGATAGGGCGTCAGGGCGAACTGGACCGCATCTGGCACCAGCGCCGGAATCTCACCGGCCCGTCCCTGGTCGACGCGCTGAGCGACCAGCGTGGCGATGCCGCTCGCAACTGCGGTCTCGAGGATCTCAGGCAGTAACGCCCCTTCGGGGCTCAGGTCGCGGCCGGGTGCGAGCAGGCCCGCCGCATAGTCGATGAGGCGGTGATAGCGGGCGATCCCGTCGCGCCCGTGGGCAAGGGCCCGATTGGTGAGGAGGTTGGCCGCCTCGGGGTCCGCGGCAGCAAACTCGAAGCCGGCGCGAATCGCGGCCGCGACCTGGTCCGGCCAGGTAGCTCGGGAAACATAGGCTTCCTCAACCACGACCTGCAGCCGAGCGAAGGCTGCCTCGAAGGCGCGGGAGAAATCGTCCTGTGGGGAGCTTTTTGGCAACCTGGCCTGCCTGACCGGGGCCTTTGCGCGCATGGGCAAGCCAGCGTGGTCGCCCTTTCGGCGCAAGGCCAGTACGGGCGAAGACTATAAACATCAATGTCTAGGAGTGCGGCTAGGGCGCTAGCTGGCCTCTACGGCCCGCCGCATCTCTTCGGTCGCTGCGGCGGGGCCGATGAAGGGAACGAGCATCGCAAAGAGCAGGTCGGGCATCAGGGAGGGAAGCTGCGCCGTCCGTCCGGCGACGAGCTCGTCGAAGATCAGGCCGGAGACGGCGCCCGTCGCCATCACCGAGATGTGCTTGGGAAGCTCGCCGCCGGGATCGAGCTCCGCTCGTCCGTCCTCCAGGTACCCGGTGAAGCGGGCCACGGCGTCCCAGTGCCGCTGGCGAGCCTCGGCCCCGGCGACCGCGACCTCGACGACCGCGGTGCGCGCGAGCTCCGGTTCGCGCGAGAAGATGCCGATCAGGGTAGCCAAGCCCTTGCGGACGCGCGAAAGCCAGGGCTGCTCGCCGTCGCATTCGGCAACCACGGTTGCGAAGACACGCTCGACCACCATGTCGTAGGCGGATAGGAAACAGTCGTGCTTGTCGTCGAAGTGCTTGTAGAACGTCGTCCGGGAGGTGCCGGCCTCCTCGATCACGTCGGCCACGGAAGTAGCCTCATAGCCCTTGCGACCGACGACTCGGACCATCGCTTCGAGGAGGACATCGCGGCGGGTTTCGGTTATTGCTGCCATGCGGGAGAGGAATGGGAAACTTGGTTGTCTCGTCATGATAGCGGCTGATGTACGAATCCGTTTATTTCTCTCCAGCCTCTCTGGCTGCTGCTGCCGGCCCGATGTACGGGACGAGCGTGGCGAAGAGGATCTCCGGGAGCAGCGCGGGAAGTCGATCGGCGCGGCCGGCCTCGATCTCGTCGGCGACGAGACCGGTAACGGCGCCGATCGCCATCCGCGACGTGTTGGCCGGCAACCGGCGGCCGCCTGGGGCGAAATCGCGGCCCTCATCGAAGAACGGCGTCATCCGCTGCAGGGCAGCCCGGTAGCGGCGCTGTGCCCGCGGCCCGGCGGAGCCGACGTCGACCAGAGCCAGGCGGGCGACCTGAGGCTCGACCGCAAGAGACTCCAACATCGCCGTCAGGCCGGCACGCATCCGGTTCGGCCAGGCCTCCTGTGCTTCGAACGCGCCGGCGATCCGCCGCGCGAGCACATCGGCGGCCGTGTCGTAGGCGACGAGGAAGCAGGCTTCCTTGTCCTCGAACAGCTCGTAGAAAGTCGTGCGGGAGACGCCGGCCGCTTTGGTCAGATCGGCGACCGTCGTGGCGCGGTAGCCCTTCTCGGCGATTACGTCGACCGCGGCGTCGAGCAGCCGTTCGCGCTGGGAGCGAGCGACCACCTCGGGCGGCAGGCGATGGCGTCCGCGGGGCGGTCGCCATCGCTCGCTTCTCGGGCTCCCCGCCTGAGTCCCCAACTCAACTGTCCGCCGCGGGGCGTTCCCTCTCGGCCTCGCGGGCTTGGCGCAACGCCTCCTCCTGGCCGAGATACGGAACGGTCGTGATGTAGACGATGTCGGGGAGCAGCTCCGGCAAGCGGGTCGTGTTGCCGGTGAGGATCTGGCCGACGATCAGCGACTCGGCGGCGGAAAGGGCCGCGCGGGCGGCGCTGGAGGGGATCGCCTCCTCCTCGAGCGGATCGTCGCGGCCGCGTTCGAGCAGAGCCTGCAGGACGCGCTTGCCGGACGCGTAGAGCTGGTAGGCACGCTCGCCCGAAGAGGGCGCCTCGATCATCGCCATACGGGCAAAGGTGGGCCGGCTTGCCAGCAGCTCGAGGAAGGCCGCGGTCCCTTCGCGGACCATCGTCGCCCAGGGCTTGTCGGGCGAGTAGACGGCGATCATGGTCCCCATCGCATCGGCGAGGGAGAGCTCCATGGCGGCGTTGAAGCAGTCCTCCTTGTCCTTGAAGAGCTCGTAGAAGGTGGCGCGGGAGACCCCGGCGGCGGTGCAGATGTCGGAGATCGTGGTGGCGCCGAAGCCGTTCTCCGCACTGCTCTTGGCCATCGCTTCGAGAATCCGTTCGCGCTGGGAGTGGGCGACGGGCGGCTCGAGAAGCGCCTCGCGCCCGGCCGGCAGCTGCTCTTGCTCGATCAGCTCGCTGAGTTCTTTGGGGCGGGAGACAGACGCGTTGCCATTGGACGAAGAGGTGGGAGGCATATGCTGCTCCTAAGGCAGACAGCGGTGTTTAAAGTAAACGCGATTGTACACCCCTGAGCCGGACCGTGTGGACGATGCCGTACCGGACCGATACGCCAGTATCGGTCCGCAGGCGGCGACGGCGAAGCCAGCTGCCGTGAGCCTAAAAGCGGGGCAGCCAGGACTCGAACCTGGAATCGCCGGTTTTGGAGACCGGTGCCTTAGCCAGTTGGGCCACTGCCCCTAGGGAAAGCCATGCTAGCCGGGCGGAGGCGCTGATCGCGCTCCGCCAGGCCAGCTGGAAATCATGATGCGGGCGGAGGGACTTGAACCCCCACGGGCCGAAGCCCACCAGGACCTAAACCTGGCGCGTATGCCAATTCCGCCACGCCCGCGTGGCGCCCTCTTCGGGCTTAACGCGCGACCAATGCCGCATCGTCGCTCCTAGATTCTATGATCGTCGCGTGGCGGTTGGAGAGGTCAGGCCTGGCTATGAACTTTGGCGCCCGAATCGGGAGAAGGCCGAGTCGGTCACGACCAAGTTCGTGCTCGTCTTCCTGCTCGCGGCAACGGCGGCGATCGCGGGGCTGGTGACGATCACCGGCTTCTCCTTGATGACCGGCGGTGGCGGCATGGGCGTCATCTGCCTGATCTTCGCCGTGCTGTATGCGTTCTTCGCCTTTCTCGTTGCCCGCTGGAACCGCGGCATCCTGCCCGTCGCCGCCGCCCTCTCGACGATCCTGGCGATCTTCTGTGCGACCGGCGCCGACAGCTGGTTCGCCCGCGACAAGGCCGGGTTCGAAGATGCGCTGATCCCGGTGACGGCGATCGGCCTGCTCGTGGTCATCCTCGGCCTCCTGCAGCTGGTCCTGATCGCAGTAGCTCTCTACGCCTTCAACCAGAACTGGCACGTCGAGGAGGAGCGCGCGATCGGCTCCGGCGAGGACTACGGCGCCGGCGCTTCGCCCGACGACGGCGCACCTTTGCCGGCATAGGTCGTTAAGCGTCTGCTCCAGGCCTGTAACTAAAGACGCTCGACGGCCAGTTTGAGTGTCGTCGCGACCACCCGTTGACGTAGTGTCAGCTCTAGAATGACCGAGCAAGCGGCGGTGTCCAAACTGGTAAAGGAGGCGGTCTCAAAAGCCGCTGCCCGCAAGGGCTTGTGGGTTCGAGTCCCACCCGCCGTATTGGGCCCATGAAGCCCGCCTGGCAGGTCGAACGGGCGCTCCGGCTAGCCGACGCCGGCAAGAACTCCGCGGCCTGATCCATTCCGACGGTTGCCGAGTGATCAACAAGATCCGCCATCCGAAGAAGACCTACGCCTATCCGCGCTACCTCTTCACCAACCGCTCGCTCGATATCCAACAACAGATCTTCTGCGATGCCTGTGATCGGCTCGGGATCGCGTGGCGGCATGACGGTCCCTGGAACATCTCAGTTGCGCGGCGGGAGGCCGTCGCGATCATGGATCGCCACGTCGGACCGAAGTGCTGAAACCCGCATAGACTGCGCCTGCGGCATGCGCATCCACCACCTCAACTGCGGGACGCTGTGCCCACATGGCGCGCGGCTGATCAACGGCAAAGGCGGCCTCTTCGCAGCGGGCAGGGTCGTCTGTCACTGCCTGCTGATCGAGACCGACGACGGTCTGGTCCTCCTCGATACCGGCTTCGGAACCGAGGACACCCGCAATCCCCGCCAGCTCGGGCCGTTCTTCGCGATGATGCGCCCGCGAGCCGAGATCGGCGAGACGGCCTTGAGTCAGGTCGAAGGCCTCGGCTTCACGGCCGGCGACGTTCGCCAGATCGTCACCACCCACCTCGATCCCGACCACTCCGGTGGCCTGCCCGATTTTCCCGAGGCCGAGGTACATGTCTTCGGGCGGGAGCTCGATGCGGCGATGAACCCACGCCTGCGTGACCGCCCCCGCTATCTCGCCGCCCACTGGAAGCACAACCCCCGCTGGGTCAGGCACGATGGCGAAGGCGACGAGTGGTTCGGCTTCGCGGGGGTGCGGATCCTGCCCGACCTCGGCGCCGATGTGCTGCTGATACCCCTGGAGGGACACTCGCTGGGGCATACCGGCGTGGCGATCGAGACCGGCGATGGCTGGCTCCTGCACTGCGGCGACGCGTACTTCCATCACGACGAGCTCGCCTCTCCCCCCGCCTGTCCGCCAGGCCTGCGCTTCTTCCAGCTCCTCAACGCCGCCGACGGCAAGCGGCGCAAGGCAAACCAGGAGCGGCTTCGCGAGCTCGTCGCGCGGCATGGCGAAGACGTGCGTTTGCTCTGCTCGCACGATCCGCACGAGCTGGACCTGGCGCAAGCGGCCGGCACCGCTACCGCGGCGTGAGCCCCGGGGGCCCCGAGAAGCTCTGGGAGCCTTCCGCCGAGCTGATCGAGCGCTCCCGCCTGCGCGAGTACATGGGCTGGCTCGAGTCCGAGCGCGGCCTGAAGCTCGACGACTACGAGGCGCTGTGGCGCTGGTCCGTGTCCGACCTCGAGGCGTTCTGGTCCTCGATCTGGGACTTCTTCGGCGTCCAGGCCGACGGTGGCTACGAGCGTGTGCTCGCCAGCCACGCGATGCCCGGCGCCGAGTGGTTCGCCGGCACCAGCCTCAACTACGCCGAGCACGTCTTCGCGGGCAAGGACGACGATGAGACGGCGATCCTGCACGCCTCGGAGCTGCGCGAGCTCGGCGAGCTGAGCTGGGGGGAGCTGCGCGCCCAGGTGGCCGCCACCGCTGCGGGGCTGCGCGGCCTCGGCGTCGAGCGCGGCGACCGCGTCGTCGCCTACATGCCCAACATCCCCGAGGCGATCGTCGCCTTCCTGGCGACAGCCAGCATCGGCGCGGTCTGGTCGAGCTGCTCGCCCGATTTCGGCCCGGCCAGCGTGGTCGACCGCTTCGCCCAGATCGAGCCCAAGGTGCTCTTCGCGGTCGACGGCTACCGCTACGGCGGCAAGGACTTCGACCGGCGCGAGACGCTGGCTCAGCTCCAGAAGGCGATGCCGAGCCTGATCAAGACCGTTGTCCTGCCCTATCTCGATCGCAACCCCAACCTCTCCGGGCTGCGCGAGGCGATTCGCTGGGACGAGCTGCTCGCCTCCGGGGAGGGCGCCGGCCCCAGCTTCGAGCGCGTCCCTTTCGACCACCCGCTCTGGGTCCTCTACTCCTCGGGCACGACCGGCCTGCCGAAGGCGATCGTCCAGTCGCAGGGCGGCATCTTGCTCGAGCACCTGAAGAAGCTCCATCTCCACGTCGATGCCCACCCCGGCGACCGCCTCTTCTGGTTCACCACGACCGGCTGGATGATGTGGAACTTCCTCGTCTCCGGCCTGCTCACCCGGGCGGCGATCGTCCTCTACGACGGCAACCCGGGGCACCCTGACATGGGAGTGCTCTGGAATCTCGCCGAGCGCGCCGGAGTGACGATGTTCGGCACCAGCGCCTCCTACATCGCCGCCTGCATGAAGGCCGACGTCGAGCCTGGGGCCGGCCGCGACCTCAGCCGCCTGGGGGCCGTCGGCTCGACCGGCTCCCCCCTCTCCCCGGAGGGCTTCGACTGGATCTACGAGCACCTCGGCGCCGACACGTGGCTCTTCTCGACCAGTGGGGGCACCGACCTCTGCACGGCCTTCGTCGGCGGCGTCGCCCTGCTCCCGGTCTACCGGGGAGAGCTGCAGGGACGCGCCCTCGGCGCCGCGGTCGAGGCCTGGGACGAAGACGGCAACCCGGTGATCGACGAGGTCGGCGAGCTCGTCGTCACCGAGCCGATGCCCTCGATGCCCGTCTTCTTCTGGGGCGACGACGAGGAGCAGAGCCGCTACCGGGCCAGCTACTTCGAGCACTACCCCGGCGTCTGGCGCCACGGCGACTGGATCGAAATAACCTCGCGCGGGACCGCCGTCATCTATGGCCGCTCTGACTCGACGATCAACCGCTCCGGCATCCGCATGGGGACGAGCGAGATCTACCGCGCCGTGCTCGGCCTCGACGAGATCGTCGAGGCCCTGGTCGTCGACATCCCCCGCCCCGGCACCGAGGGCTGGATGCCGCTCTTCGTCGTCCTGCGCGAGGGCGCGACGCTCGATGACGAGCTGCGCAAGGAAATCGCCAAGCGGGTTCGCAGCCAATGCTCTCCCCGCCACGTCCCCGACGAGGTCTTCGCGATCGCCGAGGTCCCCCGCACCCTCAGCGGCAAGATCCTCGAGGTCCCGGTGAAGCGCATCCTCATGGGCACGCCGCCCGAGCAGGCCGCCAGCCGCGACTCGCTCGTCAACCCCGCGGCGCTCGACTGGTTCGTCGAGTTCGCCAGGTCTCTCGACGCCTGAATCGAGTCAGGCAGGCGTGACCGGGTTGCGCCGCTCGGCGAAGGAGCGGCCCTTGCTCGCTGCCATCGCGAAGCGCTTGATTAGGTCATCGCGCAAATCGGCAGGCTCGATGACTGCGTCAACGACGAGCTCCGAAGCGAGGTGGAGGATGTCGATGTCCTCGGCGTATTCCTCGCGCTTGGCGGCGACGAAAGCCTCCCGCTCGGCCTCGTCGTCGATTGCCTGGATCTGGTTGTAGAAGACCGCGTTGATCGCCGCCTGCGGACCCATCACCGCGATCGAGGCGCTGGGCAGGGCGATGCAGCAGTCGGGCTCGAAGGCGGGCCCTGCCATCGCGTAGAGGCCGGCGCCATAGGCCTTGCGCACGACCACCGAGATCTTCGGCACGGTCGCTTCGGAGACGGCGCTGATCATCTTCGCGCCGTGGCGGATGATCCCGTGGCGCTCGACCGCGGTGCCGATCATGAATCCCGGCACATCGGCGAGGAAGAGCAGCGGCAGGTTGAAGGCGTTGCAGGTCTGGATGAAGCGGGCTGCCTTGTCGGCGGAGTCGACGAAGAGGACGCCACCGGTGTGCTTGGGCTGGTTGGCGACGACGCCGATCGCACCCCCGTCGAGGCGCCCGTAGCCCACGATCAGCTCCTTCGCCCAGCGCTTGTGGACGGGCAGGAAGCTCTCGGCGTCGAGTAGCGAGTCGAGCAGCAGCTGCATGTCGAAGGGGCGGTTCTCATCGGGCGGGAGGATCTCGGAGATCGGCGTCGCCGAGGCGGGCTCGGCGGCGGGCGCAGCCGGTGGCTGCTCGCGCCAGTTGCCGGGCATGAACGAGAGGTAGCGCTTGGCGAGGTCGATCGCCTCCTCGTCGGTCTTGACCAGGAAGTGTCCGCAGCCGGAGACGCCGGTGTGCATCTTGGCCCCGCCCATCTCCTCCAGCGACACCTTCTCGCCGATCACCATCTCCGCCATCCGCGGCGAGCCCAGGTACATCGAGGCGTTGCCGTCGCGCATGACCACCACGTCGCAGAAGGCCGGGATGTAAGCCCCACCAGCGGCGCTCGGGCCGAAGAGCAGGCAGACCTGGGGCACCTGGCCGGAGAGCCGCACCTCGTTGTGGAAGATCCGCCCGGCGCCGCGGCGCCCGGGGAACATCTGCACCTGGTCGGTGATCCGCGCCCCGGCCGAGTCGACCAGGTAGACCATCGGCACCTGCAGGGAGAGCGCCCGTTCCTGGACGCGGAGGATCTTCTCCACCGTCTTCGGCCCCCAGGAGCCGGCCTTTACCGTGGGGTCGTTGGCCATCAGGGCGACGCGGCGGCCGTCGATCGTCGCCAGGCCGGTGACTACGCCATCGGCGCCGAGCCCCTCCTTGTCCCAGTTCGCCAGCGCCGCCTCCTCGGCGAAGGAACCGGAATCGACCAGCCGTTCGACCCGCTCGCGCACGGGCAGCTTGCCCTGTTCGGCCGTCTTCTCGTGATGGCGCTGAGGCCCCCCAGAAAGGGCGGCCTCAAGCGCCTGCGCAAACTCGGTCACGCCCGCAGCCTAATCGGACCGCCCCACCCGCTGACTTCGTCTTTCGTTCCGCTATCCGGAACTAAACACGAACTCAGCAGTTGGTCAGCGGTGCCAGTCGACCGGGCCGGCACGCAGGACGTGGGAGCCGAGCGGGCGGCCGAGCGCTTCCTGCGCGGCACGCGACGCCTCGACCAGCGCCGGTAGGTCGATGCCCGTTTCGACCCCCATCTCGTGCAGCATCGAGACGACGTCCTCGGTCGCCACGTTGCCGGTCGCGCCCGGGGGAACCGGGCAGCCGCCGAGCTCGCCGAAGCTCGACTCGAACGAGTCGATCCCCTGCTCCAGCGCTGCCAGCACGTTGGCCAGGCCCTGGCCGCGGGTGTTGTGGAAGTGGGCCGTCAGCTCGACCTCGCCGAGGCGCTCGCGGGCGGCGGCGAAGAACTCGCCGACCTGGCGCGGGTTGGCCATCCCGGTCGTATCGCCAAAGCCGACCTCGGCGCAGCCGGCTGCCACCAGCCGCTCCGCGATCGCCAGCACCCGCTCCGGCGGGATCTCACCCTCGTACGGACATCCGAAGGAGACCGAGATCACTCCCTCACAGCGCAAGCCCGCCTCGCGAGCGCCCTCCAGCGTCCGCTCCAACCCGGTCAGCGACTCCTCGATCGTCCGGTTGACGTTCTTGCGGTTATGAGTCTCCGAGGCGGAGACGAAGACGTTGACCTCGTCGAAACGGTCGCGCAGCGCCAGCGCTCGCTCCAGCCCGCGCTCATTCGGAATCAGCACCGAGAAGGCGACTCCGTCGCGCCGCTGCACCCCGGCCAACACCTCCTCTGCGTCGGAGAGCTGCGGGATCGCCTCCGGTCGTACGAAGGAGGTCACCTCGAGGCGCTTCAGGCCCGTCCCCGAGAGCAGATCCACGAGCCGAATCTTCTCCGCCGTCGGGATCGTCTCCGGCTCGTTCTGGAAGCCGTCGCGAGGCCCGACCTCGCGGATGCGGACGCGGTTGGGTAAATCCACCATGCGACCCAGGTTAAGCAGCCGGCGGTCCGAGCCGGTCGGCCCCGACGACGCGGCGCTCATGGGTACCGACACCGATCGTTCGCTCCCCTTCGGTCACCTCGACGTCGAAGCGGAGCTTGCGTTCTTCGATCACCTCGCGCAGCGTCGCGCGCACACTGCAGGTTGCCCCTTTGGCCGCGGCCGCCACGTGCTTGACGCAGACCTCGAAGCCAACCGTCGCCCGTCCCTCGGGGAGGTGCTCGTAGGCAAGCGCGGTGGCGCTGCCCTCCATCACCGAGATCATCCCCGGCGTCGAGAGGACGCTGGCCTCGATCGTCCCTCCTACGTTGGTGACGAGCGGCCCCTCGACCACGAACTCGTCGGTTCGCTCGATCCCGGGCGCAAGGGTCGGCTCGGGCGCGTCCATCAGACCATGCCTAGGCCGCCGCTTACGCCCAAGGTCTCGCCGGTCACGTAGGTGGCGTCGTCGGAGACCAGGAAGGCAGCCGCGGCGGCGACCTCCTCGGGCTGGCCCAGGCGGCCCATCTGGGTCGCCGACTTCATCGTCTCGATCACCTTTTCGCCGATCTCGCCGAACTCCTTGGCGCCCATCAGCAGGGGGGTCTCGATCGGGCCGGGGGCTATCGAGTTGGCGGTGATCCCATAACGGGCGTTCTCGCGGGCGATCGCCTTCATGAAGGCGACGACACCCCCCTTCGTCGCCGAGTAGACGGCGGAGCCCTTCGAGCCGACCCGTCCCGCCTCCGAGGAGATGCTGAGGATGCGGCCGTATTTGGCCTCTTGCATACCGGGCAGGGCGGCGTGGGTGCAGTTGAAGACGCCGACGAGGTTGATCCCGATCAAGCGCTGCCACTGCTCGGGGCTGGTGTAGGTGAAGAAGCCGAACTCGTCGGTGCCGGCGTTGTTGACGAGAATGTCGAGCCCGCCGACTCCCTCGACGGCAGCTTTTGCGGACTCCAGATCGGTCACGTCGAGCTCGACCGCGTGGCCGTTGACCTCGCCGGCGACGCGCCCGGCGCCCTCGACATCGATGTCGCCAACCCAGACCTCGGCGCCCTCCGCGGCCAGGCGAGCCGCGATCGCGGCGCCGATCCCGCCGGCCCCACCCGTCACCAGCGCCTTTCGTCCCTCCAGCCGCATCGGGCAGCAGCATAGACTGGCGCGCTCGTGGCGAACCTCCCCACCATCCCGATCGTCGGCGGCACCGGCGCGCTCGGCGCCGGCCTTGCCCTGCGCTGGGCTCAGGCCGGGGCGCCGATCGCGATCGGCTCTCGCTCGGCCGAGCGAGCCGAGGAGGCGGCAGCGAAGCTGCGCGACGCGATCCCTGGCGCCGAGGTCGAGGGCCTGCTCAACGAGGAGGCAGCTCGCCGCGCCGAGATCGTCTTCCTCACCGTCCCCTTCCGCGCCCAGTCGGAGAACCTCAACAACCTGCGCGAGGCGCTGCAGCCAGGCCAGATCCTGGTCGACTGCACGGTTCCGCTCGCCGCCGCGGTCAGCGGCAAGGCGACGCGCTCGCTCGGCGTCTGGCAGGGCAGTGCCGCTCAGCAGGCGCAGGAGATGGTCCCCGACGGGGTCACCGTCGTCGCCGCCCTGCACACCGTCGGCGCGCCCACCCTGGCTGACGGCGATGCTGAGCTGGGCGAGGATGTGCTGGTCTGCGGCGACCGCAAGGCCGACAAGGCGCGGGTCGCGGGCCTGATCGAGCTGATCCCGGGACTGCGCGCGGTCAACGCCGGCCCGCTGGAGATGGCACGGATAGTCGAGCAGCTGACGCCGCTGCTGATCTCGGTCAACGTCCGCTACAAGACCCACGCCGGGATCCAGCTGACCGGGCTCCCCGACGGCGACCACTGGGAGTAGGCCGTGAGGGTCGCGCTGCTGGCGGGCGGCACCGGCGGGGCCAAGCTCGCTGCGGGGATGCAGGAGGAGATCGGCTCCGACCTGGCGGTGATCGCCAACACCGGCGACGACATCGAGACACTCGGCGTCCACGTCTCCCCCGACCCCGACCTCGTCACTTACTGGCTCAGCGGCGAAATCGACGAGGAGCGTGGCTGGGGGCTGCGCGACGACAGCTTCACCGTGTTCGACCGGCTGACCAAGCTCGGCGCCCCGAGCTGGTTCGGCCTCTCCGACCGCGACCTCGCCGCCTGCCTCTATCGCCGCGAGTTCCTCGACGAGGGCGGTCGACTCACCGACGCCCAAGCCCAGATCGCCCGAGGGCTCGGGGTCGAGGCGCGGGTGCTGCCGATGTGCGAGGCGCCGGTACGGACCAAGGTGCTGACGGCGGCGGGAGCGCGCGCCCTGCAGGAGTACCTGATCGTCGACCGCGGCGAGCCGGAGGTGCAAGGGGTCGAGCTGGATGGGATCGAGGCGGCCGAGCCGAGCGCCGAGGTGCTCGACGCGCTGCGCTGGGCGGAGGCGATAGTGATCGGCCCCTCCAATCCGGTGATAAGCATCGGGCCGATCCTCGCGGTCCCGGGGATGACCGAGGCGATCTCGGCGTCGAGCGCGCCGGTCGTCGCGGTCAGCCCGTTCGTCGCCGGCGAGGTAGTGAAGGGGCCGACCGAGCGCTTCATGCAGGCCCTCGGCCGGCCGTCGACCGCGGCCGGCGTCACCTCGCTCTACAGCGGACTGATCGACGCGATGGTCGTCGACGAGGGGGACCCGGACCCGCCGCCGACGGCTATCCCGACGCTCGCGGCATCGACCCTGATGGAGGGTCCCGCCGGGCGCGCACGGGTGGCCCGCATCGTCCTCGACTTCGCCGCTAGCCTCGACGGGGCTTGAAAGCAACCGCGGTCCTACCAATCAAGCGCTTCGGCGCTGCGAAGCAGCGCCTAGCCGCCGGCATCGACGACGAGCGCCGTGCCGAAGTGGTCGCGGCGATGATCGAGGACGTGCTCGAGGCGGTCGGGGAAGCGCGGTCGATCGAGCGGACGATCGTCGTCACCAGCGAGCCGACCGCCATCGACCTGGCCGCCACAACCGGCGCTGAGGTGCTCTCGGATCCCGACGAGGGAGGCCACTCGGGAGCGGCCCTGGCGGGGATGGCTCGGGCCCTGGAGCTGGGCACAGCCTGCGTCGTCCTCCTCCCGGGCGACTGCCCGCTGCTCGACCCGCGCGAGCTCGAGCGGCTGCTGACCGGGATGCCGGAGCGCTACGTCGCCGTCGTCCCGGATCGCCACGGGACAGGGACGAACGCTCTGGCCCTGGCGCCGCCCGATGCGATCCGACCCGCCTTCGGCGAGGGCAGCTGCACCCGCCACGTCGCCGCTGCTCGCGAGGCGGGCGTGCCCTACGCCGTCGAGGAGCTGCCGTCGCTCGCCCTCGACCTCGACACCCCCGCGGACGTGGTCGCCCTCACCCGGGTGCTGGCGGAACAGCCGGGACGAGCGAAGCGGACCGCCAAGGCACTCGGCATATGAGCGAGCTGCGAGTCCTCCCGATCGAGGGACTGCCGGAGATCGAGGCCGGGAGCGACCTCGGCAAATCAATCGCGTCGCGGGCAGAGCTTCGCCACGGCGACGTCGTGGTGGTCTCTCAGAAGGTCGTCTCCAAGGCCGAGGGACGGGTGCGGCGGCTCTCCACGGTGGTCCCCGGCGCCGAGGCTCGCCGTCTCGCCGCCGAGCTTGGCAAAGAGCCGGCCATGGTCGAGCTGATCCTGGAAGAGAGCCGCGAGGTGCTACGAGCCGAGCGCGGCGTCCTGATCACGGAGACCCATCATGGCTTCGTCTGCGCCAATGCGGGCATCGACACGTCGAACCTTCCCGACGACAACGCCGCCTGCCTGCTCCCCGAGGACCCCGACGCCTCAGCCCGCAATCTAAGAGTCGAAATCGCCTCCGCAATGGAAAGGGAGCATGGGGCGGGACTCGCCGGACACTCAGCGCGAAGCGCGTCCGCCGAGTCCCGCCCCATGCTCCCCCCAACCATCGCGGTGGTGATCGCCGACAGCTTCGGCCGCGCCTGGCGCCTAGGCCAAACCGAGGTGGCGATCGGCTGCGCCGGCCTGACCCCGCTGGACGACTGGCGCGGCCGAAAGGACGCCAACGGACGCAAGCTGGAAGCAACCCTGATCGCGGTGGCCGACGAGGCAGCCGCAGCAGCGGACCTCGTCCGTGGCAAGGACAGCCACATCCCAGCCGCGATCGTCCGCGGCCTAGACCGCTTCGTAACCGCCACGGACGGCCCCGGAGCCATAGCGCTACGCAGGCCTCGAGACGAGGACCTCTTCCGCTGAGCCCCCCGCGGCACGAAGCACAGCGGCGCCCCTCAGACTGCCGTCGCGGATCGAATTGAGCGCCTTGTTTGCCTCCTCTAGAGGAAACACCTCGACCTTGGTCCGAACTGGCACCTGAGGCGCCAACGCCATGAACTCCTCGCCATCTTGTCTGGTCAGGTTGGCCACCGAGCCGAGCACCCGCTCGCCCCAGAGCTCGGCATAGGGAAAGCTCGGGATGTCGCTCATGTGGATGCCGGCGCTGACGATCCGCGCCCCCTTGGCGCTGGCCCGCAGCGCGGTCGTCATCAGGGAGCCGACCGGGGCGAAGACGATCGCCCCGTCGATCTCCTCCGGCGGCGCCTCCTCCGCAGAGCCCGCCCACTCCGCCCCGAGCCGGCGCGCGAACGCCTGCCCCTCCTCGTCGCCCTCGCGGGTGAAGGCGAAGACCCGCCGGCCCTGGCGCACCGCGACCTGGCAGAGGATGTGGGCTGAGGCGCCGAAGCCGTAGAGGCCAAGTCGCTCGGCGTCGCCGACCAGGCGCAACGCCCGGTAGCCGATCAGCCCGGCGCAGAGCAGCGGCGCCGCCTGCTCGTCGGGATATTCCTCGGGGATCGGGAAGCAGAAGCGCTCGTCGGCGACGGCAAGCTCGGCGTAGCCGCCGTCGATGTCGTAGCCCGTGAAGCGAGCGCGGTCGCAGAGGTTCTCGCGGCCGCTCACGCAGTAACGACACTCGCCGCAGGTCCATCCCAGCCAGGGCACGCCGACCCGCGCGCCGGGCTCGAAACGCTCGGCCTTCTCCCCCACCGCGACGACCGTGCCGACGATCTGGTGGCCGGGGACGAGCGGCAGCTTCGGCTCGGCCAGGTCGCCGTCGAGGATGTGCAGGTCCGTGCGGCAGACACCGCACGCGCTTACGGAGAGCAGCACCTGTCCTGCGCCAGGCCGCGGATCCGGCAACTGGGCGAGCCCCAGGGGCTGCCGCTGCCTCTCCAGGACCATGCCTCGCATCCCTACGGCAGAACCGGCTCCAGCTCTTCTGCGGCGCTTGCCGTTGCCATCGCTGGTTCGGAGAAGTCGCCACCCGACTCTTCCCCGCCCGCCGGCTCGACCCTGACCGCCACGCAATCGTCGTGGGAGATGACCTGTTCGAGCAGCTCGCCGACGTCGCCGAACTGCCCTTCGAGCTGGATTTCGCTTTCGCTGCCGTCGCGCCCGACGCGCCGGATCGCGATCTCGACTTCGGCCTCGTCGGAGGGGATTGCCTCCGCTACGAACCCGATCGTGACTTCGTATTCGTCCCCTTCGCAGCCAGGTTTGGGTTCGACTTCGACCACCGCCGTGCTCGGGCCGCCCCCGCCGTTACCGCCGCCGGCGACAACCGTCTGCGCAGGCGGCAGGGCTTCGGGCGCAGGCGGCGGCTGAACCGAAGCGGGAGGTTCGGGCGCCGACGGGGGTGGAGGCAGAGTTGCGACAACGTCCACCGCCCTGCCTTGGGCAACCGCCAGCGTCGGCGCGGATCCATCTCTCGCTGGTACCGGGCTCGCCACCGGGACGGCACGGGCAAGACTCTCGCCTCCCGTCCCCGCCGGACGAGAGGGCCGCTCGGGCGTGACCGCGACTGCCCCTCCGACAGCCCCGGCCCCCAGCGCAAGGCTCAGGTGCGGATCGGCCGAAGCGGCCTCCCAGGGCCGCTGGCTCGCCAGGGCGACGAAACCGAGCACCACGAGCAAGCCCAGCAGCGAGAAGACCGCTAGACCAGGAAATCCCCCATCCCCAACTGGCGAGCGCGAAGCGATTGCCGAACGATAGCCCCTAAGGGCCCGAGGTCAATAGGTCTCGACGATCTCGTAAAGAGTCGTGCGCTGGGCGGGCTCGCGGCCGCCGGCGCGTGCCGCCTCGATCAGCTGCTCCGGCTCGAGCCGGACCCCGTGCTGCGATCCGGCCATGCGGGAGATGTTCTCCTCCATCAGGGTGCCACCGAGGTCGTTGACGCCCCAGCGCAGCGCCTCGGTAGCCGCGTCGAGACCCATCTTCACCCAGCTCGCCTGCAGGTTGGGGACCGTCCTGCCCAGCGCCAGCCGGAAGGCCGCCGTGTGCTTGAGGTTCTCGGCGGCCGAGATCTCCTCGATCCCGTGGGTGCGGCCGAGCATCGTGTTGAAGGGGATGAAGCTGAGCGGCACGAACTCGGTGATGCCGCCGGTGCGCTCCTGCAGGGCGCGGACCACGCGCATGTGACGCGCCAGCTCGCGCGGCTCCTCGATGTGGCCGAACATCACGGTCGAGGTCGAGCGCAGGCCGGCGCGATGGGAGGCTTCGATGATCTCGACCCAGCGGTCGACCGGCAGCTTGTTCGGCGAGATCCGCTGTCGCACGCCGTCGTCGAGCACCTCGGCCGCGGTCCCGGGGGTCGATCCGAGCCCGCACTCGATCAGGTACTCGAAGACCTCGTCCGGCCCCTTGCCCGAGCGCTCGCACATGTAGTCGACCTCCATCGGCGAGTAGGCGTGCAGGTGCAGCTGGGGCGCCACCTCCTTCGCCAGCCGCAGCCACTTGCCGTACTCCTCCAGGGTCAGGTCGGGATGGATCCCGCCCTGCATGCAGATCTCCGTAGCGCCGAACTCGACCGCCTCGCGAATCCGCGCCGCGAACTCCTCTTCGGACACTTCATAGGCATCCGGCGACCGCCGCCCCTGCCCGAACCCGCAAAAGGCGCAGCCGACCACGCAGATGTTCGTGAAGTTGATGTTCCTGTTGACGACGAACGTGACCCGGTCCCCAGCCAGCTCGGCCCGAAGCTCATCCGCGGCAACCCGCATCTCCTCGATCACCTCGGGCCGCGTCTCGGCAAAGAGAGCTGTCAACTCGTCCTCGCTCAACTCCTCCCCAGCTCGCCCCTTCTCGATCGCTTCCGGAGCAAGCCCCTCATCCAGGATCTCTTCGCTCCTGCGCCCCGACCCCCGCCGGGGGATGAAGCTCCAGTACTTCAGCTTGATCACGTCGAGGACGCCCTGCTCCATCCACTCCGAGTCCATGTACTGCGGGTAGACGCACAAGCGCTCGGTCAGCGCATACCCCTTGGGAGCAAGCTCCTTACGCACCTCATGCGGACTGGGAAATGCGTGCTCGGGCGATATGTGATCGCCGTTCGCCGATAGCCCTCCGAGATCCGTAGCCCCAGCCTCGACAAGCTCCCCCCAAGCATCCGACAAGTTCGGCGGCACCTGAACCCCCACGTCAGGCATCAACCGCTTGCACTCGGCAATCAGTCGCTTGATGTCGTCGACGGAAACCTCGCTTGCCCAGGCGGGGTAGGCCAGTGGGGCGCCCTCCCCCGGAGCAACAACTTGGGAGGCTCCGGGGGAGGGCGCCCCACTGGCCTTCACAGGTACGGCAAGGGCCGACGGGGACCCCTCTGATGGGAACTCGCGAAGCAACTCAACCTCTGTGCCTTCTCCACGTCCTCGGTGCGGAGCCCCAGCAGAGGGGTCCTCGTCGGCCCCCCACCGTTCACGCGCGGCCACGTCGGCGATATCCGCCACTTCAGCCCCGTAGTACTTCGGATGCGGGACGAAGTTCTGCAGGATCACCTCCTGGATGTGGCCGTAGCGCCCGTGCAACTCGGCGAGCGCTTCGAGGGATGCGACCTGCTCGTCCTCAGTCTCGCCGATGCCGACGAGGATGCCGCTGGTGAACGGGATCTTCAGCTCTCCTGCGGCCTCGATCGTCGCCAGCCGTTGCGAGGGGTGCTTGGTCGGGGAGCCGGCGTGGACGGTGTCCATCAGGCGCTCCGAGACCGACTCCAGCATCAGGCCCTGAGAGGCCGTCACCTCGCGCAGGCGAGCCAAGTCTCCGTGGTCGAGCACGCCGATGTTCGTGTGCGGAAGCATGCCGCGCTCCAGCGCCCGTTCGCAGCTCCAGACGACGTATGAGGTGAAGTCGCCGTGGCCCCACTCGGCCAGCTTGGCGGCCACCACGGGGTTGACCTCGGGCCGCTCCCCGGTGAGGACCAGGAGCTCCTTTGCGTTTCGCCGCACTGCCTCGTCTAGGAGCCTTTCGACCTCCTCCGGAGAGCGGATATGCGCCTGGTGAGTCGCGAACGCGCAGTACTTGCAGTAGCACTGGCAGGTACGCGAGAGGGAGAGCGTGTAGTTCCGCGAGAAGGTGATCCGGCGCACGCGGGGCACGCTACCGCACGCGCCGTCTAGGTCCGGCGCGTGCGGTTGGAGAAGCTCTTAGGAGGCCGAAGCCGAGGCGGGCTTGACCCGCTCGGGCGACTCGGTCGGGGCCGGACCGCCGGCCTCGAGCACAAACTTGAAGACGACTGCAGCAAGCAACGAACCGACGATCGGGCCGACCAAGTAGGGCCAGACGCCGCCCCATTCGTTTCCGACCAGAGCCGGGCCGAACCAGCGCGCCGGGTTGAAGGCGCCACCGGTCAGCGGACCGCCGACCATGACGATGAAGCCCAGCGTGGTGCCGATCGCCAGCGGCGCCCAGTCCTTGAAGCTCTTTTTCGAGAAGACGGCGGCAAGGATCACGAGCACGAGGCAGAAGGTGCCTATCGCCTCGATGATCGCGCCTTGGGGGTTGCCCGCCAGCAGCGGGCTCACGGTCGCCGCCCCGTAATGGGTCGCGCGACCCTCGTCGAGCAGCAGGCCCTTGCAGAGCAGTGCTCCGAGGACGCCACCCGAGAACTGGGCGAGCATGTAGATCACGCCGTCGATCGCCGAGATCCGTTTGATCGCCATCGCCGCCAGCGTCACCGCGGGGTTGAAGTGCCCGCCGCTGACAACGCCGAACATCACGACGAGGCCGAATAGTAGGAATGCATGGACGAGCCCGATCACCGCGAAGTCCGTCCCGAACTGGGCCTGTTCGCCCGTCGAGAGGAACAGCACGATGACGGTGGTGATGAAGAACACCAACAAGAAGGTGCCGATCAACTCAGCAAGGTATGCGGCAAGTCCTCGTTCCTGCACTATCTCTCCTCCTAGATCCCGTAAATTCGACTGGGGCGGCGCCAGTCTACCCAGATTGAGCGAATGAAATAGCTTCCCGGCCCGATGAAGTGGGTTGTCGCGCTGCTGGCGGCCGCCCTGCTGCTCTCCGGCACTGCCGGTTGCGGCGGGGACGGCGCTGAACCGGGCGCGCCTATTGGCGCGACGCTGGTGCTCGACTTCACGCCGAACCCGGCCCACGCCGGGATCTACGCGGCCCAGCGCGAGGGCTATTACCGCGACGCCGGGGTCGACCTCGCGATCCGCCAGCCCGGCGAATCGACCGACGCGCCGAAGCTGCTCGAGGCAGGACGCGCCGACTTCGCGATCCTCGACATCCACGACCTCGGCATCGCCCGCGAGCGCGGGCTCGACGTCGTCGGCACGATGCCGATCGTGCAGCGGCCGCTCGCTGCAGTCATTGCTCACGGCGGCAACGGCGTGAGGCGGCCCCGCGACCTGCAGGGCCGGACGGTCGGCGTCACCGGCCTGCCCTCCGACGAAGCCGTCGTCGACTCGGAGGTCAGCGCCGACGGCGGCGACCCGGCCAAGGTGAAGCGGGTGACGATCGGCTTCAACGCGATCTCCTCCCTGGCCGCGGAAAAGGTCGACGCCGCGACCGGCTTCTGGAACGCCGAGGGCGTGACGCTGCGCCGGCAGGGGATCCCGATCAGGGTTTTCAAGGTCGACGAATACGGGGCGCCGCCCTATCCCGAGCTGGTCCTGGTCGCGTCGCAGGGGTCGATCGACCGAGACCCCGGCCTGGTCCGGTCGGTGGTCGATGCGACCAAGCGGGGCTATGGGTTCGCCGTGGGCCACCCGAAAAAGGCGCTCGAGGATCTTCTCGCCGAAGTGCCGAGCCTCGACCGGGCCGACGAGCAGGCACAGCTTGCGGCGCTCTTGCCCGACCTGCATCCGGCTCCTTTCGATCCGGCTGTGCTGCGGGCTTGGGCTGCTTGGGACCTGAAGCATGGGCTGCTGGAACGGCCCTTGGACGTGGAAGCGGCATTCGCTGAACCTTGATCGGGGTGGGGCCCGGGGGTGGCCTCGCCTGCTCGCTGGGTTCTTCGCCGCAGCGTGGGGTGGGTTCGTTGAGGGTTAGGGGCGAAGAACATGACGCCGCGTGCAGGCGAGGCCACCCCCGGGCCCTTCCGAGATACGCTTCGGCTCGTGAGCTTGGCTGGTGACTTTCAAGAGGTTCTGAATTCGCTGCCGCCGGATTGGACCGATCTGGAGCTTGATCTGCGGATTGGGGACGAGAGCCGGTATGTGGATGCTGCCGTGGCGCTTAGTCAGGTCAATGCTCAGCCCTACTCGCAGGCGGATTGGGACTGGCGCTTGCTTGTTGCTCACAGCTTCGGGCACGCTGCTGCTGCCGAGACGGTCAAGGGGGTGCTGGCGAAGCTCGATGCTGATGGCGTAAGCGGAGAGATGGCTGTGCGCGAGGTTCGTGAGGGGCGGGCCGAGGTCGTGCAGATGTGGGGCCGCCCCGAGAGCGTTCGCGAGGAGTTCCGCGAACGCCGCTCGCTCTAGATGATCGATTCCACGGCGACAGCCGTGGCCGACCTTTCTGCTGCAAGCGCGCCGCACAGGCAGCAGTGCGGTGCCAGTGGTCGATTTGCCCCCGTATGCGTGGGTCAATCGACCACTCGGCAGCGAGGGCTCGCCCCACAACTCGACCGAGGCTCGGCTCGGTGACGTGGCAACGGGCGCTGC